>Ga0209540_10000867_pt1 | contig 24701 bp, 18 predicted proteins | sample BarGraIncu01121A_FD_184501 | JGI IMG/M metagenome (GOLD analysis project Ga0209540, IMG submission 184501) | Arctic peat soil microbial communities from Barrow, Alaska - Barrow Graham LP Incubations 011-21A (SPAdes) (version 2) | ecosystem: Environmental > Terrestrial > Soil > Wetlands > Peat... | reverse complement strand
CTTGTGGATTGTCCTGTAGGTCTGCCTGGTGGGCTTCGTATCGCCATTGATCTTTTGAAGATATCGCTCCATTACCAAATCACGATCTTCCGGATGAATTAATTCAAAGACGTTGATAAACATTAATTCTTGTTCCGAATAACCGAATGATGCCACAGCTTTGCTATTAACAAATTTGATCATCCCGTCCTGTATCACCAGGATGGCTTCATTGGCATTCTCTACCAGCGATCGATATCTTTCCTCGCTCTTCTTCATGGCTTCCCGGGCATTTTTCTCATTCGTAATATCTTCTGCTACCCCCTCCAGCCAGCCTTTATCGGGAATAAGTTTAGCAGATAAACGAATCCAAATGATTGAGCCATCATTACGTCTGAACTGTGTTTCATAGTTGTCGCTCTGGCCATGCTCCTTTATGAGGGCAATAATCTTATTCCGAGCTTCAGGATCAATGTATCTTTCTGAAATATTGAAGTTACTGGACAAAAGCTCTTCTCGATTTTTATATCCAGCAAATTTAGCCATACTATCATTAGATTCAAGCATCATGCCTGTTTCTATGTCTGTTCTATATAATCCGATCTGAGAATTCATAAAAAGGTTTCTATATATCTCTTCCGCGGCATGCAGAGCCTCTTCCACCCGCTTACGGTCAGTTATATCGCGGGCCACCGACTGAAAGCCGGTAACGTTGCCACCTTCCACGATCAACTGAGTATTTTGCCCAAGCCACACCTCCTGGCCATCTTTCGTGATAATGGGATATTCTGAATATGCACTATGAAGTCCCTTTGCGAACTGACGACCGAAAAACTTAATAGCTTCGTCACGCATGTCCGGCCGGATTAATGCCGGATAATGCATCCCCATAACTTCCTCTTCTTCGTATCCTGTAATACTTAGCGCCGCCGGATTCACGAAGGTGAAGTGTCCAGTGTTGTCCGTCCTGAAGATGATATCACTCGCATTTTCCACCAACGTCCGGTACCGCTCCTCGCTCTCCCGCAGCGTCTTTTCCGTCTGCTTGCGGTCTGATTCCGATAGTTGCAGTTTCTTGATTTTCTTTTTTAAGATGGATAACTCTTCGATAAGTTCCTGCTTTGTTCTGGATGAATCTTTCATCTAATGCTCCTCTTGTGTGACAAAAGGTGCTGGCTGGAAACAAAAATAGGCGATTCTCTTGTTGCGTGAAAAAACTCTTCTGTAAACTACCGGATGCCCATTAAGATGTCAAATGAAAATAAACCATCAGATGCTGCTTACCGATTGAAAGCATGCATTTTTGTCTAGGTTGACGATTTGTGTAGTACAGGAAGTTATACTTTTACTTTTCCTGTCGGTTACACTTGGTTCTAGGCAATTGATATTAGCTTGACCGTAAAAATATTTTATGCCAAGTAGCTATCAAATATTAAAAGGTTGATTTACCGGGTATAATACCAAGTTGCTTTCAAAAACAAAATATGAATTTTTGAAAGCAACTTGGTATTACATTATAAGCGCACATCATTTATCTGTCGATTAAATTAATGGAGATTACATGAGGACAATTTTATTAGGGGCGCCGGGAGCAGGGAAGGGAAGTGTGGCTAAACTATTGACAGAGTTTGATGGCTCTATTCAGATATCCACGGGAGATATTCTGCGCTCAGCAGTCCAAGAAGGAACAAAGCTGGGGAAAAAAGCAAAAGAATATATGGAAAGTGGCGATCTGGTTCCTGATTCCATAATCATGGAAATAATGGAAGTACGTTTGCAAGAACCGGACTGTCAAAACGGTTTTATCCTGGATGGTTTTCCACGAACAATAGTACAGGCACAGGAGCTAAAAAAAATAATAGACAGACTCAATATTCGCTTGGATTTAGTAGTTAATTTAGAGGTGCCCCTCGATGTAATTTTAGAGAGGCTGGAGACAAGAAGAACATGTTCCAATCCTTCCTGTCAGGAAATTTATAATATTAAGAGAAATCCGCCGGCCGATGGTGGAAAATGTAAAAAATGCGATTCTCCCGTAATCCAGAGGGCTGACGAAACAAAAGAAGCGATCATCAACAGGTTAGAAATTTACAATTCAAAAACAGCTCCACTCATTGATTTTTACCAGAAAGAAGGATTGCTAAAAAACGTTCTCTCTCTTACCTTGCCGGAAACGATTGCCGCAATTAAGAAAGAGTTGAACAGTTTAAAAAACTCCAAACCCGTCGCCGGTAAAAATATTTAATGATTAATTATGCAGAAGATCTTAACCCGGAACAATATCGCGTTGTAATGGAAGAGGGCGGTCCACTTCTTGTCCTTGCCGGTGCGGGAAGTGGCAAAACGCGCACATTAACATACCGGGTGGCCCATCTTCTGGAAACCGGCGTTTCGCCGGAAAATATTTTACTGGCCACATTTACCAATAAAGCCGCCAATTCCATGCTTAACCGTGTGGAGAGTCTGATTAACTCTTACACGGGCAAAATCATGGGTGGCACTTTTCATCATATCGCTCATCGACTATTGAGAACTCATGCTTATCGCCTTGGATATAAAAGTAATTTCTCTATTTCGGATAGTGAAGACTCCCGCCAGCTAATCTCCACTTGTTTGACCGAGCTTAAAATTGATCCCAAACATAGCAAGTTTCCCAAAAGTAATGTGCTTGCAGAAATAATCAGCCTGGCTGTTAATACTCAAAATACATTGGAAGAAGTTATTCAATCGAGATATCCTTTTTTTCTCCATTTGCTAAATGAGATTACTTCGACAGCTTATCTTTATATGCAAAAAAAGAAAGACCTCTCAATAATGGATTTTGACGATCTATTATTTAACTGCCGTTTACTCCTTACGGATCATCCTGATATATTAAAAAACGTTGCGGAAAGATTTCGGCATGTGCTGGTAGATGAATACCAGGACACAAATATTATTCAGGCCGATATTGTCGATCTTTTGGCTTCCGGTCATCGAAACCTGATGGTTGTGGGAGATGACTCTCAAAGCATATATTCGTTTAGAGGAGCGAATTTCAGTAACATAATTAATTTTCCGAATCGTTATCCCGATTGTAAAATATTTAAGCTGGAGACTAATTATCGCAGTACACCGGAAATACTGCATCTGGCGAATTTGAGTATAAACAATAATGAAAAACAGTTTCCCAAAGAATTAAGAGCGGTGCGGAATAAAGGCATGAGGCCGGTAATGGTTTCCGCGCAAAATGTTCTGAAACAGGCAGACTTTGTAGCACAAAGAATCACAGAGCTTTGTCAGTCAGGGATACCGCTTAGTGAAATTGCCGTTCTTTACCGTGCTCATTACCATTCAATGGAAGTACAAATGGAATTTGTCCGGCGGGATATTCCTTTTGAGATACGATCAGGCATCCGTTTTTTTGAGCAGGCGCACATTAAAGATGTAACATCTTATATGAGAGTCTTAGTCAATCCTGACGATGAATTAGCCTGGAGACGTTTGCTGATTATGTATCCGAAAATCGGCAAAATTACTTTTGAAAAAATCTGGAAGTATTTATCGAAAAAAGAAAATCCTCTGGAGGCAATCTTTAGCGAAGAATTTATTCGGTTTGCGCCCAAGGCTGCAACGATAGGCCTGGAACAATGCCGCAAGACGATTAATTTACTTCTTGAATTGGATGCTCCCATGAGGACTCCGGAAAATGTCATTGACGTATTGTTGAATAAAAGCGGCTATCGCACATATTTGCAGGATAATTATTCCGATACATCTTCCCGAGAGGAAGATTTGATTCATCTGGGTAGTTTTTCCGCCAAGTTTGAGCGGATGGAAGATTTCTTAAATGAGCTGGCCTTACTGACGAACATGGCCAAGGATGAATATTCGGCAGATCAGGAAAAAATGGATAAGGTTGTTTTGAGCACAATTCATCAGGCCAAAGGGTTGGAATGGTCTTATGTGTTTTTAATATGGTGCGCGGATGGAATGATCCCCTTACAGCGAGCGCTCAAAGAACCGGGCGGTGAAGAAGAGGAACGCAGATTGTTTTATGTGGCCGTGACGAGGGCTAAAGATCAGCTATACCTGTCTTATCCCGCGCTGGATTACACACGTTCTTCCGGAACATTAACGCTTGTTCCATCGCGCTTCATTAGAGAAATATCTTCTCTTTCCGATGAGGATGGAGAGCGGCCATTTGAACAATGGTCAATCTACGATGAGTACTAAGGTTAGTGTCTATCGTGCTTGGCCTTGCTTTTAACTTCTTCATATTCGGCACGTAAAGCAATGTGATCTGTATCCTCCATGTCTTCCGCTCTTTTAACCCAATCTTCAAATTGAATATCTACACCAAAAATGCCGATCATTTGATCTTTATCATTGACGAGAGGCGCGGAAACGGTAAAACACAACACGCTGGTCATCTTCGAAATGAAGAAATCGGTGACATGAATTTTTCCTGTCTGTAGAGGTTTGATAAACCATTCCCTATCGGATTGGTCGGTGCCTACTCCATAGTTTTCATATTTAGCACGGTCAGCAATATTAGTAATATTTTTGGTCGTTTTTCTACCGTTCAGGTCAACTATATAGGCAAACTGGAATGATGGATGTTCATCCACAAATTTTTGCATTAGCGGTTCTTGCTGTTCGGTATTCATGTTTTTCATTAAAGGATGTTCAATAATTTGATTAACCGCGGCCACGGCGGCTTTTTCAGCAATATATTTGATTTTTTCTAATGCCGACATAAAATGTTCCGGCAAATAAAAGCGCACCTTTTTTTCCATCTCTTCGGGAGAAATAGTAGTGACGCGACCTGAATCATATTGTTCAGCAATCCACTTATTGATTTTAGAAATTCCTGGATGTCTTTTATCCACAGCGCTTTCCCCCTTAAGGCCGAAGCGTTGATTAATCCAAAAAGCTATACCGGCATTCCCTGATTTGTCGGTGATCATGGTGACAACAGGTCTTTTTAAAATTTTATTAGTATCGAAGATGTTATAGATTTCTTCGCATTTAATAAGACCGTCAGCATGAACTCCCGCACGGGTGACATTAAACTCCGAACCGACAAAAGGATAATTATGAGGTATCTTAACTTCCAGTTCCTTTTCAAAATATTCGGCAATATCGGTGATTATCGTCGTATCAATTCCGTTATTATTTCCTTTAAGCGCGATATATTCAATAATTAAAGCTTCAATAGGGGGATTTCCTGTTCTTTCTCCCAGCCCCAACAAAGTGGAGTTAGCCGCGCTACAGCCATATAGCCATGCTGTCGTAGCATTCGTCATCGCCCGGTGAAAATCATTATGGCCATGCCATTCTAAAAGATGCCCCGGCACACCGGCGTCCTCAATAAATGCGCGCACAAGCTTATCTACGCTGCGGGGTAGAGCCGCTCCGGGATATGTTATGCCATAGCCCATTGTATCGCAAAGCCTGATTTTGATTTCAATGCCGCTTTCTTCCCTAAGTTTCATTAGCTCCAACGCAAAGGGGACACAAAAGCCATAAATATCTGCGCGGGTAACGTCTTCGAAATGGCAACGGGGAATGATGCCTAATTCCAAAATGGATTTAACGATGCCCAGATAATCATTCAGTGCCTCACTTCTCTTTTTACCCAGTTTCAAGAAGATATGATAGTCAGAAACAGAAGTAAGTATTCCGGTTTCCTTCAATCCAGCTTCATTGACTAAATGAATATCTTCTTTTGCAGCTCTGATCCAACCGGTGATTTCCGGATAACGCAGACCTAGTGCCTGACATTTTTCTACCGCTTCCTTATCTTTTTTGCTGTAAAGGAAAAATTCTGATTGCCGGATTACACCATTGGGCCCGCCCAGCTTACTTAAAAGTTGGAAGATATCCACAATTTGTTGGGCTGTATAAGGAGGACGAGCTTGCTGTCCATCGCGAAAAGTAGTGTCCGTGATAAATATTTCCTCAGCCTGACTAACGGGTAAGATTTTGTGATCAAAAACAACTTTACTTACTTCAGTGTAGGGGAATATATCTTTATATAAATTAGGCTCATCAAGTTCCTTTAACTTATATTTCCATTTCTTTTTATTAGCGGGTGATTTCTTTACTTTACTCAATTTCGCCATCATTTTTTCTCCAATAAACAAAGATTAAACAATTTTCAAAGAAAGTTCCATTAATTGTTCTATACTGACTTTAGAAGGCGCGTCGGATAAAAGACAGGCGGCCTTCTGCGTTTTTGGAAACGCAATTACATCGCGAATCGATTCCGACTTTGTCATAATCATTGTAAGCCTGTCCAGGCCGAAGGCAAGTCCTCCGTGCGGCGGAGTGCCGTATTCCAGCGCATCCAGCAAAAATCCAAATTTGAGTTTTGCTTCTTCTTCACTTAATCCCAGGACACTGAATACCTGCGCTTGTACATCTTTTCTGTGGATTCGAATACTACCGCCGCCTATTTCTGATCCGTTAAGGACAAGGTCATAAGCTCTTGCTCTCACTTTTCCCGGATCAGCGGTCAACAGAGGCAAATCTTCCAGAAAAGGTGAAGTGAAGGGGTGATGTGTGGAAACGAAACGCTTTTCTGATTCCGAATATTCCATGAGCGGAAACTCTGTGATCCAGGTAAAAGCTAGTTTCTCAGGATCAATCAAATTCAGTTTCTTGGCTAAATGAAGCCGTAAATTCCCCAGGGAGTCATTAACAACTTTTGCCGTATCGGCCACAAAGAAAATGACATCTCCTTCCCTGGCCGCCATTGTCTTGTTGATGCTTTCCACCTCAGCCGGTAGCAGGAATTTAAAAATAGGGGAAGTCCAGTCGGTCGCGCCCAGGCGCGCCCAGGCTAATCCCTTGGCGCCGTAAATAGCGACAAAGTCTTTTAGGGTATCGAGATCCTTGCGTGATAGGTTTGCGGCCTGCTCAGCTTTAATGGCTTTAATAACGCCGCCGGAAGCGGCTACTTCAGCGAATAGCTTGAAACCTGAATTTTTCACAATGCCAGTTACATCAACAATTTCCATCCCGAAACGCACATCAGGGTTATCCTTGCCGTATCGATTCATCGCATCGTGATAGGCCAATCTGGGGAAAGGAAGTATTAACTCCTTACCCAGGCACGCCTTGAATATATTGGCCATCAAACCTTCCATCATTCCCATAATATCTTCTTCGGTGATGAAGGACATCTCGACGTCGATTTGTGTAAATTCCGGTTGACGGTCGGCACGCAGATCTTCATCACGGAAGCATTTCACAATCTGATAATAACGGTCAAAGCCGGAAACCATTAAAAGCTGTTTAAATATCTGCGGTGATTGTGGCAACGCGTAAAACATACCCTTGGAAATACGACTGGGGACAAGATAATCGCGGGCGCCTTCCGGTGTACTTTTCGTCAGAAATGGTGTTTCCACTTCGATAAAACCATTCTCCTCAAAATAATGTCGAGTCGCAGAAGCAAGGCGGCTGCGTAAAAACAAGTTCTGCTGAATTGCAGGACGGCGTAAATCAAGATAGCGGTATTTAAGGCGTACATTTTCCGAGATATCTTCTTCATCAAAAGAAAATGGCGGTGTTTTGGATTCATTCATTATTTCCAACTCGGAAACGATAACTTCAATTTCACCTGTTTTTAACGCCGGGTTATCCATTCCCTGAGGTCTTTTGTGCACTTTGCCTTTTACAGCTAAAACAAATTCGCTGCGAATTTTATGCGCTTCTGTGTGCACAATCTCTCCGGCATCCGGATTGAAGACTACCTGTACTATTCCTTCACGATCCCTCAAATCAATGAAAATAACTCCACCGTGATCTCTTCGGCGTTGAGCCCAGCCCATTAAAATAACTTCTTCCCCATCATCAGAAATATTTAGATCACCGCAATAATGAGTTCTCTTATCCTTGATTAAAAAGTCGCTCAAAATCTCTTACCTCTCTTTAAATATATTAATAATTGCTTCCGGCAAATTGTCCAGAGACAAAACTTGTTGATTTTTTGTTTTCATGTCGCGTAGTTCAACCCGTCGTTCACCAATTTCCTTATCGCCAAAAATTAGTGTGAAAGAGCTGTTCAATTTATCGGCACGTTTCATCTGGCTTTTCAGACTCTTGTCCGAGTAATCCATTGCGGCTGAGATTCCGGCCCGGCGCAATTCATTAGTCAGGCTGAAAGAAATCTTTTGCGCACGTGCGCCAAGTGCGGCTATAAATATATCCGTTTGAAATTTATGTACTTCAGTTTGCTGCATGCAGGCGATAAGCCGTTCAAAGCCAACGGCAAAGCCAATGCCGGGAACTTCTGGTCCGCCAAGAAAACTCACCAGACCATCGTATCTTCCACCGCCGGCAAGAGAATTTTGGGCTCCCAGTGATCCGGATTTTATTTCAAAAGCTGTTTTAGTATAATAATCCAAACCGCGCACCATTTTCGGATTGATGAGGTAGCTGACATTCAAATCGTCCAGAAAAGACTTCACTTGTGAAAAATGTTCAGCGCATTCCGAGCATAGATAATCAAGTATTTTGGGCGCCCCGGCAATAATAGAATTGCACGATTCAATCTTACAATCAAAAACCCTCAAAGGATTAGTGTGAATGCGCCTTTGACAATCAGGGCAAAGATCTTTTTCCGATCCTTTTAAATAATCAACTATTGCTTGCGAAAAAACAGGGCGGCAAGCTCTGCAGCCAAGAGAATTAATTTCTAAAGACAATTCTTCAATAGCAACTGATTGGAGAAAATGAACCAGCATAAAAATAACTTCGGCATCAGATTGCGGTTTGTCGTCACCAAAAAGTTCTACATCAATTTGATGGAACTGGCGAAAACGTCCTTTCTGCGGCCTTTCACGGCGAAACATCGGTCCGATGGTAAAGAGCTTCGTTATCGGATCCGCAGACATCATATTATGTTCGATGTAGGCACGAATAACAGATGCCGTTGCTTCCGGACGCAATGTCAGCAATTCCTCATCGCGGTCACGAAATGTATACATTTCTTTTTCGACAATATCTGTAGTTTCGCCAATGCTCCGTTTAAAAAGTTCAGTTTTTTCCATAATCGGAACTCGAATTTCCCGGAAACCAAAAGCGCTAAATACCTGACGGGCAATTGATTCGATATAATTCCAAGTCGGGGCATCTTCCGGCAAAATATCTTTAATGCCTTTAATTGCAGTAATTTTTTCCATAATTAATACACCAATTTAAAAAAACTTTTTAGCATATACTATCTTGGTTAGCAATTAAATAATGTGGCTTATGAGCAGGGAATTATCTGGGTTTTACATAAGTCTCAACGGTCATTTTTGTGCCGTCTGTTGACATAGTTATGGCTCCATCTTTATCTGTGCGGAGGATATTAACATTGGCTTCTGTTAATCGCTTCAGTGTGGCAGGGTGAGGATGATGGAAAGCATTGTTTTTCCCGGCGCTGTTTACAGCGTAACGGCAAGATACTTTTCTGATAAAATCGGAGCTGCTGGAACGCGATGATCCATGGTGAGGAACAAATAAAACATCGCTGTGTAAATTTTGACCGGATTTCATAAGTTGCCTTTCCACAAAAGCGGATATGTCAGCAGGCATAAGAAAACTTACCTGGCCATAATTAATTTTTATTACCATTGATTCATCGTTAACCATATCGTAAAATTGGTCACTGGCATTAATCTTCAGTGGTTTTAAAGGCCATAAAATATTTAATCGAACACCGTTGATTTCTTTGGTGGGTGATTGAGCTGATTGATAATTTACTTTAATCTTTTTCTGGCTGATTATTTTTTCCCACTGGCGAAAAATTTCATCATCCAGGCGAAGGCCTGTAGTCCAGATCTCCTGGACATCAAAATTATCTGTTATATAGAGAAGTCCCTGAAGATGATCCGGATGGGGATGAGAAAGCACAATGATATCAATTTTGCTGATTCTTTCATGGTAAAGAAAGGGAGCGACAACAAGTTTGCCCATATCAAAAGAACTATCGGGAAAACCACCACCGTCGATGAGCATGTTTTTGCCTCCCGGAAAGCGCACTAAAATTGATGAACCTTGCCCCACATCTATTAATGTTACCCGTAAGTCGCTGGATAATTTATCCTTGCTCAATAGATAAGCGGCATCAGCAAGAAGAAAAATAATTATAGTAATTAAAATAAATTTTAAAAATAGAGGATAACGCTCCAGAAAGCCTTTCTTGATCCCGCTGACATGCCGTAAATCGATAAAGCGCAATGAGATAAAAATTAGGAGATAAAACATAACAATCTCAGTAATGTTGGGCTTTGTAAAACTAAAAGATGACCAGGATAGTGAAGCAAGGGAATTGATAATATCAACTGAGATTTGAACAAAGAAAGAGGATATTTTGATAAAAAAACCTGCGATAATTGGAGAAAAAAACGCGCAAAGAATAAAAGCCATGCAAAATACCAGCGCTATCGTTCCCAGAAGTGGTACCGTAATGAGATTGGCAATAATGGTTATCGCAGAAAAACGGTTAAAATAGAAAATGATCAGAGGCATAGTGCCCAAGGTCGCCGCAACACATACAAGAATTGATAAAAATATTTGCCGGATTATTTTTTGACACCAAACCGGCAAACCTGCCGGTAATGGAAAAGGGAAATTGCTGAAACGCGGAACAATATAAATGATCGCCAAAACTGCCGTAAAGGAAAGCTGAAAAGAAATATCGAAAAGGGCATCTGGCGTTATGATCAGGATAATTAATGCTGTCAGAGCAAGGGCGTTGTAAATATCTTTTTGTCTGTCCAGAAACAATGCGCACAGGAAAACAATTGCCATGAGAGCTGAACGAACTACGGTAACACCCATTCCCGCGATCAGGGCATAAATTAAAACCATTAAAAAAGCTGCTGCCGAGGCTGCTTTGATAATATTGAATCTCAACATCAGATATTCAGAGCTCTTTAAAATTAGCGAGATAATGAAAAAAGTCATAGCGGCAACCATTCCGATATGCAGGCCGGAAATTGAAAGGATATGAGAAGTTCCCGTTTTGTTAAAGTTATTGCGCACATCAACCGGAATCGCGTTTTGATTTCCGATAGTCATGGCTTCAATGATTTCTCTTTGCGGAGTAGAAGCGTTTTGGTAAATGATCTCTTTTAAATAAAGTCTGAATGTTTCCAGTTTCAACCTGATGCCACTAGCTGCATTTTGTCTTAAAATTATAATATTTGAATTGTCGGCAACAAAACCAGTGGCATAAATACCCTGGAGGTTCATGTAACGTTCGTAATTAAAACCACCGGGATTCTGAAAGCTTTGTATCTTTTTTAATGATGTGTGAAAGCGAATAAAATCACCATATTGGAAATTTAAATCATCTGGAATTACAAGACGGATACTGCCGGAAACCGGGCGGTAAGAATTATCTTCAACTACTCGAATACATTGGATAACTAAAACTATTTTATCAGGACGTAAGATGGGATTGTCAATGACAATACCTTCTATATGCAGTTTGCCTTTATCGATAAAATGACTGATGTGATTGTCAGTATGGGCTGAATATTGCTGAATCTGAATGTTGAAGATACCCAGAAGAATTACAAAATTTATGATCAGGAAGAAACTGGCTTTCGGCCATCTATTCCTGATAGTGAGAAGAAGAAAAATAAGGATAAAAATAATCGCGGAAAATAATAAATAGTAAGGAATAGAATAATAATAACCGATAACAATTCCGGTGATGATTGCGAGCAACAGATAAATTAGGGGGCGACTCATAGTTTATCTTTCTGTGACAATAATGAAGCAAATTGATTAGCCAAATCTTTCAAAATATTATAACATGTTATCAAATCTGTTCTACCTAAAAAAGAAATAGTGTAAATAATGTATAATGAAAACACAAAAGAAGAAAACTATAAAAAGCCATTGCGTATTTTAATCATATCTAGGGTTATCATCATCTCCCTGTTTCTGGGGCTGGCTATTTTTATTACTATAAAAAGTCCCGGTTTTCCTATTTCACAAAACGTTCTCTACTTACTTTATTTCATTATCGTTTTAACATACATGTTTTCTGTTGTTTATTCCTTAATGTTGAAATTCTTGGATAATTTAAGGTTTAATATCTACCTGCAACTGACTGTAGATGTAATATTGATAACTTTACTTGTTTACCTTACCGGTTGCGTGAGGAGTAATTATTCGGTCATTTACACATTAGTCATAATTTATTCAGTTATTTTTTTGGGACGCAAAGGTGGTTTTATTGTTGCCTCGGCTGCAAGCATTTCTTATGGCTTACTTTTGGATTTTGAATTTTATAAATTGTTGCCATCAATTTCTTCTTTGGAACGTGACTACAATCTTAGTGTCGGTGATGTATTTGTTCGAATCCTTGTTCATATTATATCGTTTTATGTTTTGGCCTTTGTATCCAGTATAGTTGTTGAGCGAGAAAGAAAGACTCGGTCTTTATTGGAGGAAAAAGAATCGGAATTTGATCAGCTTGATCTGCTATTTCGAAGTATAATTGAATCTGTCGATGCAGGCGTCATGACCATTAATTTAAAGAGCACTATTAAAACCTTTAATCGTGCAGCAGAAGAAATCACCGGATTTCCATTGGCTGAAGTCAAAAATCGTAGAATAGCAGATGTATTTCCGGAGCTTGTACAATTCTTTGCTATGGAAAAAATTAATGAACAAATTAGAAACCGAAAGGAAATTCTATTCACAGGTAAAAAAGGAAAGAAGATTAATTTGGGGTGCTCAATTTCTCCCTTGAAAGACAAGTATGATAAACAAATCGGTAATATTTTAATTTTTCAGGATCTCTCGGAAATCAAGTTGATGGAAAAAAATCTCGAAAAGAGTAAGAAACTAGCTTTAATAGGCGAAATGGCGGCGGGTTTGGCCCATGAAATGAGAAATCCACTAGCATCAATAACCGGTTCTATTGAGCTTTTAAAACAAGGGCTGAATTTAAATGGAACCGATAAACGCTTGATGCAAATAATTTTACGCGGCAAAAATCAATTAGAGAGCTTTGTGCGCGATTTTCTTTTACTGGCACGACCGATTCCTACTTCAAGAGAATTAATTGATTTAAACGAAGTTGCCGAAGAAGTTTTGGAGAATATAAAATTAACCGATGACTGGACGAATGCAATAAAAATCGTGAAAGTCTTTTCGGGCAAGGCCAAAGTTCTTGCCAATAGAGAACAAGTCCGGCAGGTTATTTATAATCTTGCCATTAACGCTGTTCAAGCTATGAGAGAAGGTGGCGTTTTATCCGTTGAAATCAAGAAACAAAAAATGAATGAGCAGGAAGATTATGTCGAAATTAAAGTTAAAGATACTGGCTGCGGAATTGAGGGAAAAGATTTAAATAAGATATTCGAACCATTTTTTACAAATAAAGAAAAAGGAACCGGTTTAGGATTGGCGATAGTCAGCCGCTTTGTTGATGGTTACAACGGAAGGATTAAAGTTGAAAGTATTATAAATGAAGGCACAACATTTATTGTATGGTTGCTTGGGGAAAAAGATTAAAATACGCAAAGTAGCAGTATAGTTTATTTCTAGGGAGAGGTGAGATCATGGCGAGAATTCTGGTTCTTGATGACGATCAGGGCATGAGGGAATTTATGGAAATAATGTTAACAAAGGAAGGTTATGATGTAACCTCTGTCGATGAGCCGTCTAAAGCAATAAACCTTTGCCGCAAGATCGATTTTGATCTTGTTATTACAGACTTAAAAATGCCTAAAATTGATGGCATTGAATTTCTTAAAACAATCAAAGACCAAAAACCGGAAATAATAGTAATTCTCCTTACAGCGTATGCTTCAGGAGATACGGCGGTAAATGCGATGAAAGAAGGGGCTTATGACTATGTGGAAAAAGACGGCGACATTGAGCATCTCAAGAAGGTTGTAAGCGCGGCTTTGCTGAAAAAGGGGCTGGGAAATGAAAAACAAAATGTTAAAGATGAGACGGTAGTTCAGCCTACGTTTTGCGGCATGAATGGTAGAAGCAGGGAGATGCAAAAAATATTCGCTACTATTAAAAAAATTGCCGATACTCCAGCCAATATTTTGATTTTAGGTGAAAGTGGAACAGGAAAAGAACTTGTGGCGCGAGCCATTCACGAAAACTCATCGCGTTCCCAAATGCCTTTCATGGCTATTAACAGCGGCGGGATTCCGGAGAACCTGCTCGAGAGTGAGCTTTTCGGTTACATGAAAGGATCTTTTACCGGCGCTTATGCCGATAGACCGGGACTTTTTGAAATGGCGAAAGGTGGCACTATATTTCTGGATGAAATCGGGGAACTGCCTCAGGTGTTGCAGGTAAAACTTTTGCGGGTTGTGCAGGAAAAAACATTTCGGCGAATCGGCGGAGCGGAAGATATAAAAGTTGATGTAAGGATAATTTCCGCAACCAATCAAAACCTTTCCGAAAGAGTCAAAAGGGGAGATTTTCGTGAAGATCTTTATTTTCGTCTCAATGTCATTCCCATTCACATGCCACCGCTCAGAGAGCGCAAAGAGGACATACCGCTTTTAACCCAGCACTTTATTGAAAAATACGCGCTCGAATTCGGCAAAGAGGTGCGGATGATATCAGTTTACGCGATGGAATTGCTCATGGAATACGCATTCCCGGGAAACATTCGTGAGCTGGAAAATATTATAGAGCGCGGCGTGGCGATGGAAACTTCTAATATAATATTGCCCGAGAACCTGGTAATATCAGCCAACGCTGCTACCGTCCCCAATTTTGATATCGAGATCACGGATAAGGGAATAGATCTAAACGCAGAGATGGAGAAGATAGAAAGAATAATCATTAAAAAAGCTCTATTGAAAGTAAAAGGTTCAAAAACGAAAGCTGCCGAACTGCTGCACGTGACTTTTGATTCCCTGCGTTACCGTATTGAAAAGCTAGGTGTGGAATAATATATTGCCTTATTTTCTTTATGCTAATAATATCAATTCTTTGAAGTCGCTTTCCCGAAGAATTCTTATTGGGCACCCCTCTGTTATTAGCTTCTCGGCTTTTCTGTGCTTTGAACTTTTTTCATGGCCCGCAAGTTTCTTAACGTCTTGATCCCCTACGACAAGAAGTGTAGTCTTCTTATTAACCCCGTCAACAACCGTGCATCCGATCTTTACAGCCATGTCAGTAGCCATCCGTCTTGATATTTGAAGGGTGCCAGTAAAAACCAGTATTTCGCCGTAAAAAGTACCCTCTGGATTGCCGTCTTGGAAAATATTATAGGAATGATCTGGAAAACCGATACGTCGTTCGATACGTTTCAGCCATTGCGGCAAGTCCATCCCTGTCTTTTCAATAGCAGCAAGAAGAACATGTGCTGCAGCTTTTGCATCCTCAAGGGCATCATGTTGTACAAATTGATACCCTAATATAGCGCACACATTTCCAAGTCCGTACCCTCTGTATGCGCATTGATCCCATGTTCTTCGGGTCACGCGCGCAGAGTCGAGCCACGTGCATGTTGGCACACGCAGCCCATACTTTGCACAGGCTTTATTAAGTGCCACTCGGTCAAAATGGGTGTGGCAAACGGCAATCCTACCATCCAGGTAGGTGTATATACGACTTACGACATCCCGAAGTTTCGGCGCACCTTTTACTGTGGTTTCATCAATTCCGTGGATCGAAACATTGATCTCATCAAAGAAGTCCTCTGGATCAACATAAGTCTTCCATTCTTCCTGAAGCGAACCATCCTTGAAGTGCACAAATCCAAGCTGGCAGATAGAAGACATATCTGCATTTGCCGTCTCGAAGTCCAAAGCAACGAATTCCATTGTCTCTCCCCCTCAAAGTCCGCCTTTTTATTACCACCAAGCAGTAACATGTTGCTTTTCAGAAATAGTTTCCTTTATGAATGCTTGCGTCAATATTTTATGCTCACCGTCGTATAATTTATTATATTTAGCTTTTAGGTAGATCGCAATATTTTCGTCGGGCATATTTATCGCTTCGGAAAAGTCTTTGGTTTCAAATGCTAAATTTAGGAGAGGAACTTTTACTTCAAAAGAATCATCTTTGTCTTTATCAATATAATATTTAAATTCGACCAGAACCAAATGGTTGATTATCCTTTTATCATTATTTAAATATCCATACCATTTTTTCTGAAATCTACTTTCATCATATGTTTTTAATGGCTTTTCGCAGTCTGGGCAGGCGTTCTTCTTCCATTTTTCTTTTGATTCTTTTTGTTTTGCCTGTATCTCTTTTAATTCTGTCTTTGTAAATTCACGTTTGCATCCTGTGCATTTTTTGAATAACATAGTTTGTTTCCTCCTCCCGTATCTTTTATTGTACTCAAAGTTGGCATGAAATGATAATGTAAGAGGTTACAAATGCTTAATGCTGAAGTCCTGAAAGGAACCCGTGTAGTGTTCTTCAGTCGTTGTTACTTTTCCCACTCTTGATGATGGTGAGCCGATATGGCACCAGGCAATCATTTTATCCACGGTTGCGTCATCGCCTTCAAAGACAGCCTCTACGCGGCCGTCGGCCATATTGCTTACCCAACCGGTAAGGTTCAAGTCGGCTGCTGCCCTCCTTGTATCCGCGCGAAAAAATACTCCCTGCACCCTGCCGCTGACATAAACATGCACTCTTTTCATAAATTTATCTGCCGATAAGCTTTAAAAATTCTTTTTCGTTCAGAACTGTAATACCCCATGAATTGGCTTTGTCCAGCTTGGAGCCCGGCTCGCTTCCGGCAACAACATAGGTTGTTTTTTTAGTTACGCTGGAGTGGATTGATCCTCCTAGATTTTCGATAATTAACTTGGCATCATTCCTGGCCATGTTCTCCAGTGTTCCTGTAAGAACGAATGATTTTCCTTGCAGGGCATTACCAGCCGTTGTTTCTTTCTTTTGCGGTTTCACGCCGGCTTTGCGGAATTTTTCCATGACGTCTTTATTCTTCGGTTCATGAAAGAATTTTACAATGCTTGCCGCGATTTCCGGGCCAATTTCATTGATGGCAGTTAAATCTTCGATCCGGGCGTCAATTAAATTTTCCATGCTGCCGAATCGAGAAACTAGAATTTTCGCGATGTGCTCACCGACATTTCTGATGCCTAAAGCAAAAATGAATTTATCCAGTGGCGGATTTTTGGAATTTTCAATGGAATCAATCAAATTTTGTGCTGATTTTTCCGCGTGGCGCTCTAGCTTTAGTAATTTTTCTTTGGTCAAATAGTAAAGGTCGGCAGGGTCTTGAATTAATTTAGCATCAAAAAGATGAGCAGAAACTTTTTCTCCTAATCCTTCGATATCCATTGCGCCACGGGAAGCAAAATGTTTAATATGCTCCTTGATTTGCGCCGGGCAGGAAAGATTAATACAACGGTGGGCGACTTCACCTTCCAGACGAACGATTTCCGAATCACATTCCGGGCATCTATGCGGCATGTGAAACTCTTTTTCCGCGCCTGTTCTTTTGGAGGTAACTACTTTAACCACTTCAGGAATGACATCCCCTGCACGCTGGATAACAACAGTATCGCCGATGCGAATATCTTTTTTAGTAATTTCATCTTCATTATGCAGTGTTGCTCGTCTCACTACGACACCGCCAACATTCACTGGCTGCATGATGGCCACAGGAGTTAAAGCTCCGGTGCGCCCTACCTGCACTATAATGTCTTTAATGACAGTTGTTTCCTGAGTTGCCTGAAATTTACACGCCAGCGCCCAGCGGGGGTTGCGGGAAACATTGCCAAGTGTTTCCTGCAGCGACAGATCATCAACCTTTAAAACAACACCATCAATCTCATAGGGTAAACGCTCTCTTTTTTTACCGATATTTTCGAAATATTGAATGCATCCATGAATGTCTTTTGCCTGTTCGATAAGAGGGTTAACCGGGAAGCCCCAACCTTTGAGTGCCTGAAGTACTTCCCCGTGACTGGAGAAGCTGATGCCTTTTACCTCGCCAACGTGATAGAGAAAGATGTTTAAAGGGCGCCGGGCGGTTATTTTAGAATCGAGCTGACGCAAAGAACCGGCGGCGGCGTTGCGCGGGTTGGCAAAAGGCTCTTCTCCTTGGTCAATACGTCGGCTGTTTAATTTCTGGAAAGGCTCACTCTCTATGTAAACTTCACCTCGTATTTCGATAAAGGAAGGAATAGGCTTACCTCCTTTATTTTGCATTTTTAAGGGCAGGGAAGAAATAGTCTTGAGATTTTGCGTAACATCTTCACCGGTAGCGCCATCGCCGCGTGTAGCTCCCCGCGCAAAAAGGCCGTTTTCATAAATCAGATTTACGGCCAGACCGTCAAGTTTCGGTTCGGCGATATAGGAAATATTATCAACTCCGGCCAGACGTTTGACGCGGCTGTCGAATTCAATTATTTCTTCATTAGAAAAAGCGTTGGCTAAACTAAGCATTGGCGAAGGGTGTAAGAAGCTGGCAAATTTTGCCAGTGGTGCCGCGCCAACGCGCTGAGTAGGGGAGGATGCAAGATGTTCATCAGGATATTGATGTTCTAATTCTTGCAGTTCCCGCATTAAACGGTCATATTCGATGTCGGATATTTCCGGATCATCTTGCTGATAGTAGCGCTTATTATGATATTCAATGATGTTTCTTAGATCAGTGATTCTTTTACAGGCGGCAGTTTTGTCCATTATTTAACCAGTTTTAAATAAGGTTTGCCTTGCTTTTTTTTAGAGGGCGTCGCTTCTTTTGAAGCCTTGTTTAAAAGTTGTTCGTTAAAAATAGCATTTTTAACGCGAATGGAGTTAATTATAGAAAAAATGATGACAGATTTTTCCCATTCCGATGAATATGAAAATTGCCCCATCTTAGCTTTATACTTCTCCCAGAGACTTGTGAGGGAAGCTTCATCAAGATACAATATATTTTCAGCAATTTTATCCAGGGAGGTTTCTAAACTATTCATATTTGAAATATTAACTTTACTTGACGACAAAGTCAAATCAAAAGCTTTTTAATAAATAACACTTGTTTTTTTTAATTCTTACCGCTAATAATTCAAAGTTAATGATAGAAAGAGAGAAAGTAAAAATTGGCGTAATTTCCGATACTCACCTTTCCGGCTATGATACCAGATTGGCGAGAATTGTCGCCCAACATTTTAAAAATGTCGATCTTATCTTGCATGCGGGTGATTTAGTTGATTTACGCGTTTTAGATATTTTTGCGGGTAAAGAAGTTAAAGCGGTCAGCGGCAATATGGACAATATGCCGGTTAAAGATAAATTACCGGAACAATTGATTTTTGAAATTAAAGGATTTAAGATCGGTCTTATTCATGGTTGGGGATCACCATTAGGAATTGAAGAAAAATTATTGGCAAAACTTGGTAATGTGAATTGTATTGTTTATGGACATACCCATAAACCGGCAAATTATAAAGAAAACGGCATTCTTTTTTTCAATCCCGGTTCTGCGGTGGATAAGCGTTTTGCAGATACAAGAACTATCGGCATATTAGAAATTGACAAAGAAATAGAAGGTAGGATAATTAGTATTTAAGTAACAAGTTTAGTTTGATTCGGCTTATAAGTGAGTTTTGAAAAATGGAAACAATTTTTGCACCGTGGCGTATGGCATATCTTACTGAAGAAAAACCGGATGGTTGTGTTTTTTGCAAATGCTCTATTCGATGTGACGAATACGTTATATTCGAAGGTAAGACATGTTTTGTCATGATGAACAGGTATCCTTACGTGGGCGGACATTTAATGATTATTCCCCACCGTCACCTCGGTCAGGTGGCAGACTTGACATTGGAGGAAAGAACAGAAATATTTGCCTTGCTGGATACATCCATCAAAGTATTAAAAGAAGCGATGAAACCGGACGGCTTTAATGTCGGGATGAATTTAGGCAAGGCGGCCGGCGCAGGTATAGAGGAACATATTCATGTTCATGTTATTCCCCGTTGGGAAGGTGATACTAATTTTATGAGTGTTGTAGGTAATGTGCGTGTGATTCCCGAGGATGTGGCAATTACCGCAGCTAAACTTACACCCCTCTTTAAAAAAATCATCAGGAGGTCTGATTAGATGAAAATATTTTATTTAATTCTTGTTATTGTGTTTGCATTTTTTATAGTTACCTTTTCTCAGTCCAATGCCGAACTTGTAACCATTAGGTATTATTACATTAATGATATTGTAGTGCCGGCGTATATGCTTATTTTTGCCGCTCTGCTTGTGGGAATTATTATTACCGGTTTCCTGGGAGTTGTGGAGAGGTTTCGACTAAACCGGACAAATGGCCGCTTAAACAAAACAATCAGAGATTTGCGCAAGGAAATGCGCATAAATGAGCCGCCTCCTATAATAGATGAAAGCAGAAATCTATGATTCCCCTGTTAAACGGTATTTATTATTCCTTTTTCGATGCCGCTATAATCTTATCTGCGATATAGGATGGAACTTCCTCATAATGGGAATCGGTATAAGTGAAATTTCCCCGGCCACTAGTCATGGAGCGCAAATCTGGCGCATACTTCAATATTTCCGCCAGAGGAACCTGGCCTTTGATAATCTGATTGGAACCATTGGTGTCCATACCCATAACACGGCCGCGTCTGCTGTTTAAATCGCCGATAACATCGCCCATATATTCTTCAGGAATTTCGATATTGATGTTCACTATAGGTTCCAGGATAATTGGCTGACAGTCCATCACGCCTTTTTGAAAGGCCATGGAGCCGGCGATTTTAAAAGCCATTTCCGATGAATCCACTGTATGGTAAGAGCCGTCCGTTAGCGATATTTTGAAATCAACCACCGGATAACCGGCCAATACTCCTTTTGCGGCCGCTTCCACAATCCCTTTTTCTACTGCCGGCCGATAGTTATTAGGAATAACGCCGCCGACAATTTTATCCTGGAACTGAAAACCGCCGCCACGCGGCATTGGCTCGATATCGATCCAGCAATCGCCGAACTGTCCGCGTCCACCGGATTGCTTCTTGTATTTGCCCTGGACGTTTGTTTTTCCCTTGATGGTTTCTTTGTAAGGAACCTTAGGTGTATTTAAATTAACTTCCACGCCGAATTTTCTTTTCATCTTATCGATATTCACTTCAATATGCACCTGGCCCATGCCTGAAAAAATCATTTCCTTGGTTTGAACATTGCGGGAAAAGACGATGGTAGGGTCTTCTTCCGTGAGACGATGGATAGATGACGCAATCTTGTCTTCATCGCCTCTTGTTTTTGGTTCAATGGCAAAAGACATAATCGGCGGCGGAATTGCTACATTGCTGAAAATTATCGGTGTTTTTTCGTTGCAGAGAGTGTCGCCAGTGATAGTTTCTTTGAGTTTGGCCACACCGGCAATATCACCGGCGATAAGACCATCTGCCTGTTTCTGGTTTTTCCCTTCCAGGAAAAAGATATGGCCGAATTTTTCGTTTATTTTTCTCGAGGAGTTGTAGACAGCAGAATCGGGATTGAGCTTGCCGGAATAAACGCGGAACAAAGTTAACCTGCCGGAGTAGGGATCGGCAATTGTTTTAAACACGATAGCGGAGAATGGAGCGTCCTCAGATGGTTGTCTTTCTTCAGCGTCATTTTTCCCGGGGAGCGTTCCTTTTACCGGGCCACGATCAACAGGTGAAGCAAATGAACTAACGGCAAGGTCAAGAAGCAGAGAGACGCCAATGCCTTTTATTGCGGATCCACACATAACCGGAATCAGGTTGCCCGAAGAGATACCTTTCTTCAACCCTGATTGAATTTCTTCCGGTGAAAGTTCGCCAGCTTCTAAATATTTATTCATCAGCTCATCATCGGCCTCAGCGATATCCTCTATCATTGTGCTGCGAAAACTATTTACTTTCTCCGTCATTTCCGTTGGAATATCGGTGGCTTTGCCGATACCTTTATTATCGCTGAACAAATAGGCTTTAGAACTGATCAGGTCAACAATGCCTTTAAATTTATCTTCAGCACCGATAGGAAGACAGATGGGGGTTACTTTTTTCTTGAATTTTGTTTTTATGCTTTCCAGTGCTTTATTAAAATCAGCGCGTTCCCGGTCCATCCTGTTGATAAATATGGCACGTGGAAGATTGAATTCATCTGCCAATTCCCAAACTTTTTGTGTTTGAAATTCAACGCCGCCGACGGCATCAACCACAACAACTGCATTATCGACAACGCTAACTGAGCACTTTATATCAAAGGAAAAGTTGGAATCACCCGGAGTATCAATGATATTAATTTTGTGTTTTTCCCATTCAGCAAAATTTACTGATGATGTAATCGAAACGCGCCGTTTTTGCTCTTCAGGTTCATAATCCATGGAAGATGTTCCATCATCAACTCTTCCCAGCCGTTCGCTTTTTCCGGAAACAAATAAAAGGGATTCACAAAGAGAGGTTTTGCCTGTGCCACCGTGGCCGATTACTGCCAAATTTCTCAGGGATTTAGATTCATATTTTGCCATGAAAACTCCTTTCAATATCTCAATAAGATCTCTGCAAGATCTGGATAAAGCAGCTTCATTTGAATGCGCGTTTGTTTAGCTTATCAGGCAAGTAAAATCAAGACAATTTTTATTTCTCGACGTTTAAAATCACTATTTGACCTGAAGACTTTTTTCACCCATGCGCATAGGGTAAACTGTTGCCAGAGTACAAAGAAAAAGGACAAGAGCAAAAGAAATAAAAGTCCAGGTAATTTGTAGTATGGATAAGGTCTGGCTGCGCATCATAGCCATGAATAAGTAATACACGGGGGCGGCTTCCAGAATTATGACAAGAATTATTAAACCGAAACAGCAAAGCATAAATAGAAGACCGCCAAAACTATTATAGTGTTTAAAGATTATCTTGACATATTCCGAAAAAACATCTATAAAATCACAACTCAAAAGATTCGTTGTATGGTGGTTCCCCCATCTGGCAGAGATTCTTCCAAATGCGGGGATTTTTTTATAATGAGACTCAAATTTGATGGTCTCGTAAAAATTCCAAATATCGTCATACCGGCGAAGGCCGGTATCCAGAACATATTGAAATAACTGGATTCCGGATCAAGTCCGGAATGACAAAACAGGAGTTTCCTGACTTTTTACAGTTTCATCAGATTTAGCAATAATTAAAAAAGAAGATTTTTAAAGGAAAAGAGTAAAATGAAGATCGACGATCAAAAAATTCGCAATATCGGTATAAGCGCGCATATTGATTCTGGTAAAACGACGCTTACCGAAAGAATTCTTTTTTACACAAAGAGAATTCATGCCATTCATGATGTGAAAGGTAAAGATGGAGTAGGAGCAACCATGGATTCCATGGAGCTGGAAAAGGAGCGTGGAATTACCATTGCTTCCGCAGCAACTTATTGTGAATGGAAAGGCTATGAAGTAAATATTATTGACACTCCTGGTCACGTCGATTTTACAATTGAAGTGGAAAGATCGCTGCGCGTATTGGATGGAGCAATTCTTGTCTTATGTGCCGTTGGCGGCGTTCAATCGCAATCTATAACAGTTGACATGCAAATGAAAAGATATAAGGTTCCGTGTATCGCGTTTATCAATAAGTGTGACCGCAGTGGTGCCAATCCTTTCCGGGTAATCGGCCAGCTCAAATCAAAACTGGGACATAATGCAGTTGCCATGCAAATACCAATCGGTCTGGAAATTGATGCGGAAGGTGTTGTTGATCTTGTCTCGATGAAAGCTCTTTATTTTGATGGTGATAACGGAGAAATTGTCCGCACAGAGGAAATTCCGGCAAATCTTCTGGAAGAAGCAAAAGCGAAAAGAGAAGAGCTTATTGATGCCGCTTCACTCTTTTCTGATGAATTAATCGAAGCTATCTTAGAGGAAAAAGAAATATCGCCTGAATTGCTTTATGCCGCCTTACGTAAAGGTACATTAAAAAGAGAAATTACCCCGGTTTATATGGGATCAGCATATAAAAACAAGGCAGTGCAGCCCATGCTCGATGGTGTCACTTATCTTTTGCCCTGTCCTTCGGAAGTAGAAAACGTCGCTTTGGATATGGATAAAAATGAAGAGCAGGTTGTGTTGAGTAATGATTCGGAAAAACCTATCGTTGCGCTGGCCTTTAAACTCGAAGACGGAAAGTATGGCCAATTGACTTACATCCGTGTTTATCAGGGTACAGTGGAGAAAGGTTCGACTATAGTCAATGTCCGCAATGGCAAGAAAGTAAAAGTAGGGCGGCTTGCGCGGATGCATGCCGATCAAATGGAAGAAGTAGATCATCTGCGCGCCGGATATATTGGCGCTTTATTTGGAATTGAATGTTCATCCGGCGATACGTTTGTTTCTCCCGGTATCAATATAACCCTGACTTCCATGTATGTGCCCAAACCGGTTATCTCACTGGCCATTGTACCGAAAGACAACAAGTCGCAAATGTCCATGTCTAAAGCATTGAACCGGTTTTCCAAGGAAGATCCTACATTCAAAACTTTTGTTGATCCGGAAACAAATGAAACGATCATCGAAGGAATGGGTGAACTGCATCTGGAGATTTATGTGGAAAGAATGAAGAGGGAATACGACGCTGAAGTAACTACCGGAAATCCACGTGTTGCTTATCGCGAAACAATAACTCAGCGTGCAGACTTTAATTATACTCATAAAAAACAAACGGGTGGTTCCGGCCAGTATGGACGTATTGCGGGATATATTGAACCGATCAGCGATGCCGAGTTTGTTTTTGAAAATAAGATATTTGGTGGCTCAATTC
>Ga0209540_10000866_pt1 | contig 24710 bp, 19 predicted proteins | sample BarGraIncu01121A_FD_184501 | JGI IMG/M metagenome (GOLD analysis project Ga0209540, IMG submission 184501) | Arctic peat soil microbial communities from Barrow, Alaska - Barrow Graham LP Incubations 011-21A (SPAdes) (version 2) | ecosystem: Environmental > Terrestrial > Soil > Wetlands > Peat... | reverse complement strand
AATGGGTCTGAAAAACGGCTTATTTTGGGCGCTAATGAAAAGCAAATCTCCCGTTTGTATTCCAAGGAAGGTGTTTCGGAGGTTTTGAGGAATGCGGGTTTTCCGTTTTCGGCTGTTTTTTATCTGCATCGATTGGCTGGAATATTGATTTGGCAGTGAACAAAACGGGGATTTTGAAGTTATAATCACAACTGATATAAACCAATTGGGATAAAATCTGAGATAATGAATACTTGTACTGAAAATTTGGAAAATGACCATGTGTATGTTCTGAGACTGACGGATGTAATGGAAAAAATGGTTGTGGGGCTTGTTTCCGATTTGTCGGATATGGAACTGGTGGTAAAACTGATTCAACAATATGCCGACGGGTTTCATCATGCCAAGGAGGAAAATCTGCTTTTTCCGTTGTTGGTGAAAAAAGGTTTTTCGGAGCATGAAGGTCCGGTAGGGGTGATGCTGCAGGAACATGCCGAAGGGCGAAACTTTGTGAAAGCAATGGTGAGTGATATGGACAGGTACCGGACGGGTGATGATACTGTATTGCCTGATATATATCGGAGTATGCAGGGCTATATCGACTTGCTTCGGGCTCATATAGGAAAAGAAAACAATGTGCTTTTCCGGATGGCGGACAAGGTGCTGAGTGCTGCCGAACAGGAAGAGCTGCTGAAGAAATTTACAGAAATGGAAGCGACTCCTTATGGACAGGGAAAGATTCAGGGATTTATTACTGATATTGAGGGACTTGAAGTTAAAACAGTTACAAGGTAATAGTTACGAGTTACAAGATAATAGTTACGAGATACGAGTTACAAGGTACGGGTTATAAGGGGATAGTTACAGGTCACAGAGTTACACTAAAATGGATTTTTTCGCCCCAAGCCCCTCCCGATATGATCGGGATAAATGGCGGGGATGCGAAATAGTATCGTCTTTGAAAAATTAGAATTTGCGTTCTAAAAACACTTTTGAGACTGTCTCTTTTAGTGATTCTTTGTGGACTCAGTGTCTTAGTGGTAACTCTTATTTATTTGACTTTTAATTTAATAATATTTTATTTGAGATAAACTCTGATACATTGAATCATTTTTAAACAGAATATATTTATGGATGCATATGAATCGAATCGTCGGGATTTTTTGAAAAAGCTGGGTCTGATAGCGGGTGCTACGGCTATTACGGCTACGGGGCTGGCTGAGGTTACGGAACTGATTACCGATAAGAAAGATAAATACAAACTGACTCCCGAACAAAGTAAGTTTATGACCATGTACGAAAAATGGCTGGATGAGTTTCACGGGATGGCAAAGTTTCAGAAAAAGGATCCGGATCATCTGGATAACAATAAAAAACTGGTGGCCCTGTCGGACGAAGCGGCTAAATGGCAAAAGGAACTTATTGAACATATGAAGGATGAAAACTTTGCGCGTCATTTTATGATTATGACGGAAAAGGTAACGGCTACGATATAAGATTGTTCTTTTTCGGTCGCGGGCTGCCGTGTCTTAGTCTTGGAAATAATGAATTAAAAAGCCCTGTTTCGAATTTTCGAAACAGGGCTTTTTTAGTTAGAGAAAAATTTCGATGGAATCTTTCTTATTTGATATCACCTTCGGCGATAAGATATTCGGCTATCTGAACAGCATTGAGGGCAGCACCTTTTTTGATTTGGTCGCTGACACACCAGAATGTAAGTCCGTTGGGGTTCGAAATATCTTTGCGCAGACGTCCTACGTGAACGGGATCTTTACCCGACAGGAACAAGGGCATCGGGTATTTCTTTTCGGCCGGATTGTCGATCATCACGATTCCAGGAGCTGTTTCGAATGCAGCACGCGCTTCTTCGACACTGATAGGTCTTTCGGTTTCCAACCATACACTTTCGGAGTGAGCACGCAGGGCAGGTACACGCACACACATAGCACTTACTTCGACATCGGAGTGCATAATTTTGCGGGTTTCGTTGTACATTTTCATTTCTTCCTTGGTGTATCCGTTATCGGTAAATACATCCACTTGCGGAATCACGTTATAAGCCAACTGATAAGCAAATTTATTGACAGTAACAGGTTCTCCGGCAATAACTTGTTTATATTGCAATTCAAGTTCATCCATGGCTGCTGCACCTGCACCCGAAGCGGCCTGATAAGTGGATACGTGTACGCGTTTGATGTGCGAAAGGTTTTCCAATGCTTGCAATGCCACTACCATTTGAATGGTGGTACAGTTTGGGTTGGCAATAATACCACGTGGTCGGGCTTTTGCATCATCGGCATTTACTTCGGGTACTACCAACGGAATATCGGTATCCATGCGGAAAGCTGATGAGTTATCGATCATTACGGCTCCGAATTTGGTAATATCTTCGGCATATTCTTTTGAAATACCTGCTCCGGCAGATGTAAATACTAAATCAAAGTGTTTAAAGTCGTCGCCGTGTTTAAGTTCTTTGACGGTGATTTTTTCACCTTTGAACTCATAAACACTACCCGCACTGCGCGACGAACCAAAAAGGCCCAGCACTGTCAATGGGAAATTGCGCTCAGCGAGCACACGCAAGAATTCTTGCCCAACGGCACCACTGGCGCCTACAATTGCTACTCTCATTGTTTTTTAATTTATATTGAAAATTGTAATACATTGTTGTTCGGTAAAAAACAGTAGATTCTTCACTTCGTTCAGAATGACAGATTATTACATTATTTTTGTTAGTGTTTGGGTAGGTTGGCGGCTTCGTCGCCAACCTACCCAAACACTAAATATAAAACATTGATTGTCATTTCGAACGAAGTGAGAAATCTCTTACTGAAACTTGATATATCAGTTTACCGGACAATATTGATTGTAATATAGAGAACCTCAATAAATCGTTATTTTTTTGAGGATTTATATTGTTTTCTAAAATAATTTATATATTTGCATTTTTATTTTTTAAACAGATAAGGATGAAATGATTAAATATAGCTATTAGCTAAAAACACCTTAACCTTAAATCGACAAGAGGCTCATTTCATGCTTTTCGGCACTCAACGAGAGAATTTTCAATAGTAGTATCAAATAAATTCATGCCTTTGGCATTTCTCTTTCAGAAAAAATAATTTCGCAAAAGTAATTCATTTTAATAGAATTATCACGCACTATGAAGAATTTAAGCCTCTTTTTCGTGTTTTTTGTGCCGATTTTTTGTTTTGGTCAGGTGAATGAAAGTTTTTTGGATGGAAACTTTATAAATAACCCGATTTGGAGCGGCACCACATCCTATTTCAAAGTGAATAGCTCTCTTCAGCTACAATCTAACGCTGCCGTGGCTTCAACCTCCTTCCTTTTTACCCCTTCGGAAGCCATTGATGACGCCAGCTGGGAATGCTGGGTAAAAATAGGCACTTCCACTTCGCTGAATAATTATGCGTGTATTTATCTTATTTCGGACAGAGTTGATATCAGCTCCGGTTGTAAGGGATATTATGTGCAGGTGGGTGGTAAAGACCATGAAGTGTCGTTGTACATGCTTGAAGGGACGACTGAAACTAAAATTATTGATGGCAAGAATGATCGGGCGGGTGGAAATTCGGTAGAGATGCGGATTAAAGTGACGCGTGATGCTACTGGAAATTTTGGGCTGTACAGCAAGCTGGCTTCGGAATCGGACTATGTACTGGAAGGGACAACTCAAAATAATGTAGTAAAAAGGAGTTCTTATTTTGGATTGATGTTTGTGAATACATCAAGTACCGGTTCGAAATATTACTTTGATGATATTCTGGTTAGCGGAACTGCAGCATTGGATAAAGAAGCACCTGTTTGGGCGGGTTTAAACATTGAACAACCGAATAAGTTGAAACTAAGTTTTTCGGAGGCGATGGATTTCAGTTCTGCTGCGTTTAACGTTACTCAGGGAATGGGGAGTCCGACTTCGCAAACAGTTTCGGATGATAAGACTTCGATTGAGTTAGCCTTTGCATCAGGATTTGAAAAAGGGAAAACATACTCTCTTCACACAACTGATCTAAAGGATTTAGCTGGAAATGGGTTGGTGAAAACCGACAGCATTATTGGGATTATTGAATCAAAAGCAGTTGGTGATTTGATTTTAAACGAGCTGATGTTTGAGAATCCGGCGAATTCGTTGGAATATATTGAGATTTATAACAAATCTGGTAAACTGCTGGATGTGTCGAATCTGGTTCTTACCACCCGAAAAACAGACGGAACATTGAATACGGGAGTGAAGATACCATCCAACACCCTGATGTCAGCGTACAGTTATCTTGCTGTTTGTGCAAAAGCCGATTTAGTAAGAGATTATCATCACAGTCCGGAAGGGAGTACCATTTTGACTACCAGCAGTTGGTATTCACTCAATAATACGGGTTCTACGCTTGTGCTGGCCAATGCAGCTAAAGATACGATTTATGATGAGTTGACTTACAATGCCAGTTGGCACAACAGTTGGGTAAAAGATGCAAAAGGAATATCGCTGGAAAGAACCAGTCCTGACTTGCCAACCCAAAGTCAGGCTTCGTGGCATTCCTGCCTTTCATCCAGTACAAATTACGGGACTCCTGGTTTTGAAAATTCTTTTTATGAAGATAAGGAGGCACCAGTCTGGACAAGTCTGAGTATTGAACAACCGAATAAGTTGAAGCTGAGTTTTTCGGAAGCGATGGATTTTGGTTCTGCTGCGTTTAGCATGAATCAGGGAATGGGTAGTCCTGCTTCGCAAACTATTTCGGATGATAAAAAGTCTGTAATTCTGAATTTTGGAGTTGACTTTGAAAAAGGCAAATCGTATAAACTAACGACAAGCGGATTGAAGGATTTAGCGGGAAATGTGTTGGTGAAAATCGATAGTATCATTGGCATTATTGAAGCGAAGGCAATTGGTGATTTGATTTTGAATGAAGTGATGTTTGAAAATCCGGCAAATTCGCTGGAGTATATTGAGATTTATAATAAATCAGGGAAGCTGCTGGATGTTTCGAATATGATTCTCACCACAAGGAAAACAGATGGAACACTGAATACAGGAGTGAAGATACCATCCAATACGCTGATGCCAGCACGTAGTTACCTTGCTGTTTGTGCAAAAGCTGATTCCATACGGAATTATCATCACAGTCCAACAGGAAGCACGATCTTGACTACAAGCAGTTGGTCGGCATTGAATAATACGGGAGCTACGCTTTTGTTGACCAATGCGGCAAAAGATACCATTTACGATGAGTTGACGTACAATACCATTTGGCACAACAGTTGGGTAAAAGATGCTAAAGGCATATCGCTGGAAAGAACCAGTCCTGACCTGCCAACACAAAGTCAGGCTTCGTGGCATTCCTGCCTTGCGACTGCTACCAATTATGGGACTCCGGGATTTGAAAATTCTTTTTATGAAGATAAGGAAGCGCCAGTCTGGACGAGCTTAAGCATCGAACAACCGAATAAGTTGAAACTAAGTTTTTCGGAGGCGATGGATTTAGGTTCTGCTGCGTTTAGCGTGAATCAGGAAATGGGCAATCCTACTTCGCAAAGTATTTCGAATGATAAAATGTCTGTAGTTCTGAATTTTGGAGTTGATTTTGAAAAAGGAAAAACATACGCTCTGCACACAACAGGTTTAAAGGATTTAGCTGGAAATGTGTTGGTGAAAACCGATAGCATCATCGGTATTATTGAAGCGAAGGCAGTAGGTGATTTGATTTTAAATGAAGTGATGTTTGAGAATCCGGCAAATTCGCTGGAGTATATTGAAGTGTATAATAAGTCCGGTAAATTGCTGGATGTATCGAATCTGGTTCTCACCACAAGGAAAACAGATGGAACACTGAATACAGGAGTGAAGATACCATCCAATACCCTGATGTCGGCTTATGGTTATCTTGCTGTTTGTGCAAAAGCAGATTCGGTACGGAATTATCATCATAGTCCAACCGGAAGCACGATCTTGACTACAAGTAGTTGGTCGGCATTGAATAATACGGGAGCTACGCTTGTATTGGCCAATGCGGCTAAAGATACGATTTACGATGAACTGACTTACAGTGCCAGTTGGCACAGCAACTGGGTTAAAGATGCTAAAGGCATATCGCTTGAAAGAACGAGTCCTGACTTGCCAACCCAAAGTCAGGCTTCGTGGCATTCGTGCCTTTCATCCAGTACAAATTATGGAACTCCGGGTTTTGAAAATTCTTTTTATGAAGATAAGGAAGCACCTGTGTGGTCTGGGCTAAGTATTGAACAACCGAATAAGCTGAAGCTGAGTTTTTCGGAAGCGATGGATTTTGGTTCTGCTGCATTTAGTGTTAATCAGGGAATGGGTAGCCCTGCTTCGCAAGCAGTTTCAGATAATAAAATGTCTGTTGTTCTGAATTTTGGAGTTGACTTTGAAAAGGGCAAACTATATAAACTAACCACAAGCGGATTGAAGGATTTGGCCGGTAATGCGTTGGTGAAAACCGATAGCATTATTGGCATTATTGAATCAAAGTCAGTCGGTGATTTGATTTTAAACGAGGTGATGTTTGAGAACCCAACGAATTCGCTGGAGTATATCGAAATTTATAATAAGTCCGGTAAATTACTGGATGTTTCGAATCTGATTCTCACCACAAGGAAAACAGATGGAACACTGAATACGGGAGTAAAAGTTCCGTCCAACACTTTGATGTCGGCACATAGTTACCTTGCTGTTTGTGCAAAAGCCGACTCGGTACGGAATTACCATCATTGCCCAACCGGAAGTACAATTTTGACTACAGGCAGTTGGTCGGCATTGAATAATACAGGTGCTACGCTTGTGCTGACCAATGCGGCTAAAGATACCATTTACGATGAGTTGACTTACAATACCAATTGGCACAAAAGTTGGGTGAAAGATGTCAAAGGCATATCGCTGGAAAGAACTGCTCCTGATCTGCTAACCCAAAGTCAGGCTTCGTGGCATTCCTGTCTTTCATCCAGTACAAATTACGGGACTCCTGGATTTGAAAATTCTTTTTATGAAGATAGGGAAGTACCAGTCTGGACTGGATTAAGTATTGAACAACCGAATAAGTTGAAGCTGAGCTTTTCGGAAGCGATGGATTTTGGTTCTGCTGCGTTTAACGTTAATCAGAGTGTTGGCAATCCCACTTCGCAAAGTATTTCGAATGATAAAATGTCTATAGTTCTGAATTTTGAATATAATTTTGAAAAGGGCAAACTTTATAAACTAACCACAAACGGATTGAAGGATTTGGCCGGTAATGCGTTGGTGAAAATCGATAGCATTATTGGGATTATTGAAGCGAAGGCTGTTGGTGATTTGATTTTAAACGAGATGATGTTTGAGAACCCTACGAATTCGCTGGAGTATATTGAGATTTATAACAAGTCCGGGAAACTGTTGGATGTGTCGAATCTGGTTCTTACAACCCGAAAAACAGATGGAACACTGAATACCGGAGTGAAGATACCATCGAATACCCTGATGCCGGCGCTTGGTTATCTTGCTGTTTGTGCAAAAGCTGATTCTGTACGAAACTATCATCACAGTCCAACCGGAAGCACAATTTTGACTACAAGCAGTTGGTCGGCATTGAATAATACGGGAGCTACACTTGTGTTGACCAATGCGGCTAAAGATACGGTTTACGATGAGTTGACTTACAATGCCAGTTGGCACAGTAACTGGGTAAAAGATGCAAAAGGAATATCGCTGGAAAGAACCAGTCCTGACCTGCCAACCCAAAGTCAGGCTTCATGGCACTCGTGCCTTTCATCCAGTACAAATTATGGGACTCCGGGATTTGCAAATTCTTTTTATGAAGATAAGGAAGCACCGACTTGGGTAAGCTTAAGTATTGAACAACCGAATAAGTTGAAACTAAGTTTTTCGGAGGCAATGAATTTTAGTTCTGCTGCGTTTAGTATTAATCAGGAAATGGGGAGTCCGACTTCGCAAAGTTTTTCGGATGATAAAATGTCTGTTGTTCTGAATTTTGCATCTGATTTTGAAAAAGGCAAATCGTATAAACTAACGACAAGCGGATTGAAGGATTTAGCGGGAAATGTGTTGGTAAAAACTGATAGCATCTTTGGCATTATTGAAGCGAAGGCCGTTGGTGATTTGATTTTAAATGAAGTGATGTTTGAGAATCCTGCGAACTCTCTTGAGTATATTGAAGTGTATAATAAGTCCGGTAAACTGCTGGATGTTTCGAATATGATTCTCACCACAAGGAAAACAGATGGAACATTGAATACGGGAGTTAAGATACCATCCAATACCCTGATGTCGGCTTATGGTTATCTTGCTGTTTGCGCAAAAGCCGATTCGGTACGGAATTATCATCACAGCCCAACCGGAAGCACAATCTTGACTACGAGCAGTTGGTCGGCATTGAATAATATCGGTGCTACGCTAGTTTTGTCCAATGTAGCTAAAGATACGGTTTACGATGAGTTGACTTACAATGCCAGTTGGCATACCAGTTGGGTAAAAGATGCTAAAGGCATATCGCTGGAAAGAACCAGTCCTGATCTGCCAACCCAAAGTCAGTCTTCGTGGCATTCGTGCCTTGCAACTGCTACAAACTATGGGACTCCGGGTTTTGAAAATTCTTTTTATGAAGATAAGGAGGCACCAACTTGGGCAAGCTTAAGTATTGAACAACCCAATAAATTGAAACTGAGTTTTTCGGAAGCGATGGATTTTAGTTCTGCAATTTTTATAGTTGATCAGGAGATTGGGAGTGCCGCTTCGCAAACTGTTTCAGAAGATAAAAAATCTATTGAGTTAGTGTTCCCTTCTTATTTTGAAGGAGGAGTTATTTATACTTTAGAGACATCCGGCTTGATAGATTTAGCCGGAAATTCAATACTACAAAAGGATAGTACTTTTGGAATCATAGAACCAATATTAGTCGGTGATTTGTTGTTCAATGAAATTTTATTTGACAATCCGGATAATTCAACTGAATATCTGGAAATTTATAACAACTCTGAAAAGTTACTGAACGTGTCGGACTTGATATTTACAACCCGAAAAAAGGATGGTACCCTGAACACTGGTAATAAGATTCCTCCCAAAACGTTGATGTTGCCGCATGCTTATTTGGCTTTATGCACTGATGCCGATTCAGTTCGTAATTATTATCATTGCCCGGAAGAGAGCAATATTATCAGTACCAAGTGGAGTTCACTCAATAATGAAAGTGCAACGCTTGTTTTGACGAATTCGACTAAAGATACCATATATGATGAATTGACTTACAGCGTGAAATGGCATCATGCACTTATTAAAGACCCGAAAGGAGTGTCGCTTGAAAGGATAAATCCGAACTTGCCGACTCAAAATGCAAATTCGTGGCATTCTGCAGCCTCGGAAGTAAAACACGGGACACCGGGATACGAAAATTCGCAATACAGGGACATAGTTACTTCTGAAACAACAGAAAAAATGGTTTGGACGGAGCCGGAAGCTTTTTCGCCGGACAATGACGGAGTGGATGATGTTTGTCTGATACATTATAAGACGAACATGGATGGTTATGTGGGCAATGTGATTATTTTGAATAAGGCTGGAGCCAAAATTTGTCGATTAGCATCCAATATTTTGCTTGCAAGTAATGGATCTTTTATTTGGGACGGAAGAACCGACAAAGGCAAGCTTGCAAACGTTGGAATTTATATCGCTTATTTTGAACTATTTAATCCGGAACATGGAATCCGAAAACAAATTAAATTGCCGATTGTTGTTTCATCTCGATAATTTTGAAAAATTAACGCGCTATTATCCAACAAATCAGCTATCTTTGCAGCGTTTTTTCTGATAAAAAGAATATTAATTATCAACAAATATAGCATGAAGAAAGTAAGTTACGCATTGGGTTTGAGTTTAGGTAACAATTTGTTAGGAAGCGGAGTCAGCGCTTTAGACTATGCTCAATTGGCCAAAGGTATTCAAGATGTAATGGAGCAAAAAGAGCCTGAAATCAGTTATCAGGAAGCTCAAACAGTTATCAATGATTTTTTTCAAAACCTACAAGCAAAGATGAGTGAAAAGGCTCAGGGCGAAGGAAAAACCTTTTTGGAAGCTAATGCTAAACGTGCCGAAGTGGTTACATTGCCCAGTGGATTGCAATATGAAGTTATAACAAAAGGCGAGGGAGTTATACCTGAAGCAACCGACTCTGTAAAGGTACATTATCACGGAACTTTAATTGATGGAACTGTTTTTGATAGTTCTGTAGATCGCGGTGAACCAGCTACATTTGGTGTAACGCAAGTTATCAGTGGTTGGGTTGAAGCATTGCAGTTAATGCCGGTAGGTTCAAAATGGAAATTATTTATTCCATCTGATCTTGCCTATGGTGCACAAGGAGCTGGGCAAGCTATAGCTCCACATTCATCATTGATTTTTGAAGTTGAATTATTGGATATCGTATAATACTTAAAAAAAAATATAATTACAGAATGAAAAAAACTATTTTATTTATTGCTGCTGTAAGCCTTGTTCTGACTTCAGCAACTGCGAAAAACAAAAAAACAGATAAAGCTGCCGTACAAGCGCCTGTACAAGTTCTTGTGAATGACGTTGACTCTATGAGTTATGCATTAGGACTGAGTGTTGGAACCGATTTTGCTAAAAACATTAAAGCAATTCCAGGTGGAAAATCGAATGTTGATCTATTAATCAAAGGTTTTTCTACTGCTATGAAAGGGGATTCTACCTTGATTAAGCGCGAGGTGGCAACAGAATATTTTAAAAACTACATTGCTAAAGCTCAAATAAAAGATGCTGAAATAAAAAAAGCTGACGGTGCTAAATTCTTAGCTACTAACAAAACTCAGGAAGGTGTTCAGACAACAGCAAGTGGTTTACAATATAAAGTTCTGACATTGAAAGATGGACCTAAACCTCATGCCACTGATACGGTAAAAGTACACTATCAGGGATTTTTGATTGATGGAACAAAATTTGATAGCTCAATTGACCGTGGCGAACCTATTTCATTTCCGCTTAATCAAGTGATTCCGGGCTGGACTGAAGGTGTACAGCTTATGTCGGTTGGTTCAAAATATAAATTTTTCGTTCCATATACATTGGGATATGGTGAAAAAGGAGCAGGCAATGGTGTAATACCAGGTTTTGCAACTTTGATTTTTGAAGTTGAATTATTAGACGTGAAACCGTTTAAAGAAGCTCCAAAAGTAGAAGCCAAAGCAACTGAACAGCCAAAAGCAGTAAAATTCTCTAAAGGTGCTAAATCTGCAAAGAGCTCAAAAAAATAATTTTCGCTGATACAAAAAAATAAAAAATTATAAATTTACAAACAAATGAAAAAACAAAGTATTTTATCGTTGGTAGCGCTGGTTGCCATTTTTATGCTTGCTTCGTGCAGCAAATACGATGCTAAAAAAGCGACATTGAAAACTCAGAATGACAGTTTGAATTATGCGCTTGGTTTAGCTAATGGTGATGGTATTAAGAGTTACTACATGAAATCCGATTCATCAAGCAAACCTATCATTGCTTTAATGAAAGCGTTGGATAAAGCTTACAAATCGGGAGCAAACAAAGGCGAAATGTACAAATTGGGTCTTGAAATCGGCGCTTCTTTTAAACAACAAAAAGCTAAAGGTTTAATGGGAGATTCAACATTGGCATTTGATACTAAACTGGTAAAACAAGGATTGGTAAATGCTTTAAATGGTTTCGATAAAGGAATGACAGCTAAGCAAGCTCAGGAATATGTTCAAAAAACGATGATGAAAATGCAACAAGCTAAAATGCAACAACAAGCACCTGCTCAGGGACAAATGCCACAAGGACAATCTGCTCCTCAACAAGCACCTCAACAAGCTCCACAACAGGCAAAATAATTATTCAACAAATTAAAAATATACAGAAAAATGAAAAAACTGAATATATTCATGGCGGTGGCTTTAGTAGCCGCATTTGCATTTTCTTCATGTAATAGTAATAAGCCAAAACTTCCTGCTTTAAAAACTCAACTTGATAGTTTGAACTATGCATTTGGTTTGGCTAACGGTGATGGTATTAAAAACTATTATATCAAAGGTGATTCGGCTAAAAAATCGATTGAAGCTTTGTTGGCTGGTTTGAATGAAGGTATGAAAGGTAAGGTTGAAAAAGGAACCAGTGAATTAGCGGAGTTGGGAACAAAAATCGGTACTTCTTTGAAAGATCAAAAGAAATCAGGTTTGATGGGCGATTCAACATTGAAAGTTGATATTGACCTGATCAAACAAGGGCTGGTAAACGGTTTAAGAGGTTCTAAAATCCAAATGACACCTGCTGAAGCTCAGGAATATTTGAGAAAAACAATGACCGGACTGCAAGCTAAAAAAATGGAAAAACAATATGGTCCTAACAAATTGGCCGGTGAAAAATTCTTAGCTGCAAATGCAAAGAAACCAGGTGTAATCACTACAGCAAGCGGTTTACAATACGAAGTTATCAAAAAAGGTAATGGTCCTATCCCAACCGATACAAGCAAAGTAAAAGTAAATTATCATGGTACTCTGATCAACGGAACCGTATTTGATAGTTCAGTTGACCGTAAACAACCAGTTGTATTCCCCGTAAACCAGGTAATCAAAGGTTGGACTGAAGCATTGAAATTAATGCCTGTAGGTTCAAAATATAAAATCTATGTTCCTCAGGAATTGGCTTATGGTGCTGCCGATCGTGGTGCTATCAAACCATTCTCCATGTTGATTTTCGAAGTAGAATTACTCTCTATCGAAAAATCTGTTCCAGCAGCTCCTCAGATGAGTGCAGAACAAATGCAACAAATGCAACAACAGATGCAACAACAACGTCGATAATTATTTTTATAGCACACTTAAAAACAGTCGAAATAAATTTATTTCGACTGTTTTTGTGTCAAAAAGAAAGTTTTTTGAAATAAATATCATTCTTTTATATCCTTTTTTAGTTATATATTAGAATAATATTTTAATTTCCATTTATTATATGTAATTTTGCTGCCTAAATGACAAATTTATTCTGTCAGGAAAGTTCATAAATATCCAACATTACAAAGCGAGAATTAACAACTATATAAAATAAAAGTATATTAAAATACTAAATACCAATAGCAATGGAAAAGATAGACCAATTAGACCGAAAAATTTTGCAGATTATTACAAAAAATGCACGAATGCCATTTAAAGATGTTGCCGAAGAATGTGGAGTTTCGCGTGCTGCCATTCACCAACGTGTTCAACGATTGATAGACATTGACGTTATTACAGGTTCCGGGTATACCGTGAATCCCAAAATGCTTGGATTTCAAATGTGTGCATATATCGGCATAACGCTCGAACGTGGCTCTATGTACAAAGAGGTTGTTGCCGAACTGGAAAAAATACCGGAAATTGTTGAGTCGCAATATACGCTTGGTTCATATACCATCCTGATAAAACTTTATGCCCGCAACGACGAACATTTAATGGAATTGCTGAACGGAAGAATTCAGGAAATTAAAGGGGTAGCTACTACCGAGACCCTTACTTCGTTGGATCAACGCATAAAGAGAACTATTCCGATAGAATAATGCGTGTTTTATAAAATGTAGTTTATAGTCAGAGGCTCAAAGTTTCTAACGGAAATAATATTAAAACATATCGTTTTACTTGTTAACGAGGTCTCTTTCATGCAACTCGTAACTTGAAAGAAAATGGGAACTGTTGTTAGCGGGATTAAATCTACCGGAAGGCTTCCCTTGGAAAATCGTAAATAAAATTTTAAATAATGACAAAAGAAGATACAATTGGAATATCCAATGCATCATTTGATAAAGCTGTTCTGAAAAGCAAATTATTAGAAAAGGATTTATATATAAACCCTGCTAAGTATAGAGTTCTTACAGGAGATAGGCCAACCGGGAATTTACATATTGGACATTATTTTGGTTCTATTCTTAACCGGGTAAAATTGCAAAATATCGGTGTTGAAACCTATATTTTAATTGCAGATTATCAGGTATTAACGGATCGTGACGTTTTCAAAGATATTTCAAAATATGTGTATGAACTTACATTAGATTATTTAGCCTGTGGTTTAGATCCAAAGCAACATAATACCTATATTTTTCCACACAGTCATATCCCGGAATTGAATCAACTTTTGGTTCCGTTTTTATCACTTGTCTCTCTTTCGGAATTAAATAAGAACCCAACGGTTAAAGAGGAAATTTCTGCTTCAGGAAAAGAAATTATTAATGCCGGAATGTATACGTATCCGGTACATCAGGCAGCAGATATTCTTTTTTCCAAAAGTAATGTTGTACCTGTTGGCAAAGATCAGTTACCGCATATCGAATTGACACGAACCATTGCTAAAAGGTTTAATACTAAATTTAATGCTAATGTATTTCCTGAGCCGGTAGGACTATTAAGTGAGTCCCCCATGATTTTGGGACTGGATGGCAATCAAAAAATGAGTAAGAGCAGGAATAATAGTATTATGATAAAATCAACTGAAGATGAAACATACAAGTTGATTAAATCTGCAAAAACTGATTCTGAAAGATATATCACATTTGACCCAGTCAATAGACCCGAGGTTGCCAATTTACTAAGGTTATCATCTCTTTGTTTGGGAACTAGCCCGGAAGAGATTGCAGCAGAGATTGGAGAATCAGGGTCAGGAAAATTGAAACAAATTACGGCAGATGCGCTAAACAGCTATTTTAAAGAAATAAGAGAAAAACGCATTCAATTGGAAAAGGACGAATCTTATGTCAGGAGTATTTTGCAAGATGGAATCAAAAAGGCAAGACAAACTGCAATTGAAACTTTAGGTGAAGTTCGTGAAGCCATGAATATGATGATTTAAGTGTGCATTCGTGGTATCTCTATGCTGAGGCATTTAGCCGTTTGTTATTCCACTACAACAAATGCTCATGCGAATATGGCTTTCAGATTCGCTACGGTGATATGATAAGGCAATTGGCACAGGAGATTCACAGAGCCCCTCAGAGAGGAAATCAAAGCCATTTAAGCCAATGGAACCTGCGTTTTGACAATCATTATACGAGGAAATCAAAAGTGCAGGGAAACGTCACTAAAGCGACTTGCGAGGTTCGCGGAATTATCGGGTTTAAACAATTCCGATAAGTGTTGGCAAATATATATCGTAAAAGGCTTGTTCCGTAAATGGAGCAAGCCTTTTCGTTTTTTGGAAGATAGTCTATACAAACGACATTATTGACTTTGCAAATTGCAAGGTTTGCTCAGTAAACTACATGATTCGCTCTGAAAGTTGCATAGTCAATTTTGCAAGTTGCATAACGCGCTCGACAGGTTACAAAGTCGATTTGACAACTTACATGGTTAACTCGACAAGTTACATTGCTCGCTCTGAAAGTTACAAAGCGAACTTTGCAAGTTCCATAATGCGCCCGACAGGTTACAAAGTTGATTTGACAAGTTACATTGTTCGCTCAATAAAATGCATTGCTAACTTTGAAAGTTACAAAGTCAACTTTACAGTTTACATAGTGCGCTCGACAAGTTACAAAGCCGAATTTGATAACTTACAGAATAATTATAGCTAAGCCAGCTTGTAACGCAAGTCGGAAGGTATAGGTGAGTCGCCATAATTAATTACCTCGGCTATTTGAGTGAGCGAATAGTCGGGATGCTCGGTAAGCAGCTCTTCAGCCGATTGCGTGCGGAGAGCATTGATCCAGACATTGAAATTCATGCCTTCTTCGCTATTGATGAAATAAGCCAGTGTTGCTCTGCTAGTGTTGAGGTATTGCGCCATCTGTTCGATGGTAATACCGTATACCAGATAATATCGCTCATTCAGAATTTCTGTTTTTAATTGATTCCATGCCAGCTGTGTATTCTCAGGCTGTGTGTTGAAATCTATAGGCGGATAAATAGCTTGTTCGATATCTTTAAATATACGCGGATATTGAATATAATGAAGACCGAAAACGACATAGAACAGGCAATAAACAACTGTAAATATCAATGTGGCTATTTCAGTAAATATGAAACAGGAAATTAAGGTTGATATACCTACAACAAGGGCTGAATAAAAAGAATATTGTATCCCGGGGAGATGTAACAAAAAACTGTTTGAAAAGAAATTGTCTATTTCTGTTTCGTACTTTTTAGCTTGGCGAATAAATACTTTGGTCAGATATCCCAACTGGCAGGCGTAGTAAATCAGAAATATTTCCCGAACCATTACAGCCGGGTGGTAGGCCTGCAGTTTTAGTTCCTCAAGGTTTGTAATAACCGGATTACCCCATCGGGCAGCTACTGCCAAGTACAGAACGATAAAAGCAGCAGTTGGATACAGTTGTTTAAGGACGTAAGACCGTGTAACTAACTGAGGATTTATAAGTACAATAAGCGTAAAAGTAAACAGCGGAGCCTGCAGCGAGGCAACAATCAGGTTTTCCATCGGAATGAGGTTTACTACCGGTAAATCGAGCACCAGAACCAATAGTCCGATGACGGACATGATTAAATAGGCGCTTGCCAAAAAACGAAGCGATTTGCGATATTTTTTTATGCCTTTATCGGACGGTAGCTGAACCGCCAGAAATACCATTGACATGGCTGCACAAGCCACAATCAAAATCATATTCATAAAGTCATATAACGAGTGTTCCATAATGATCATTGTACTAAATACTGTTTCTTCATTAAACGAAAATAAAAAAGCAATAAGCTATCGGCTATATTGAAGTCCTTTTCGTGATGCTAAATTAGATCAAACAAATAACTCAACAAAAAAAAGAGCCATGAAAAAGTGAGACAAGCGTTTTTTCAATTACTTTATTTATAGTGATTTGTAAAAGTATAGTCGACAACTTTTAGGACACGTATTTTTTTTACAAAAAAAATAAGAAAAAGAGGGGAGTGTGTTTGGATATTTGTAGCAAAAACAGAACTACAGGTTGGAACGTAAACAAGGGGACAAAAAATGGAAAATGAGTTTGATTTGATAAGAGAAAAAACGGAGAGGATTCTATCTTATCAACACGGGTGAGGGTGTGTTATTTAACTTGCCATATAAAGAACAGAACATAATGCTGTGTGATCTATTAACCGCTTTACTGAAGAATAAATCTTTCGATAACTTCTGCCACTCCATCGTTGTTGTTGGAAGCCACCACCACGTCAGCTTCATGGCGTAGTTCGGGGGCCACATTGTCTACCCATACACCGAGTCCGGCGTAGCGTACCATGCTTAAATCGTTGCCGGCATTACCTACGGCTATAACTTCACTTTGTTTTATTCCGAGTCGTTTAGCCAGAAAGTCGATACTGGCAGCTTTGTCAATGCCCTTAGAGGCCACTTCCAGAAAAAAAGGTTTTGATCGCGACACACTCAGGTCGGTTCGTTCGGCTTTAAGCTTTGTCTCCATTTCTTTGAGGTAGGAGGGTTCTTCGAGCATAATGCATTTCACGGCCGATGTGCTAACTTCCGCCTTGAAATCAGGAACTTTATAGTGAGGAAGGCCGGTGAGGTTTAGCTCTACGTCTATGTATTCGGAGTCGGTTTCGCTTATCACTCCTTTGCTGGAATAGGTGATGATATGCAGCTTGTTCTCTACGCTGAAATCGTACAGACTATGAATTTCGTCGCGTGTAAGACTCTTTTCGAACAGAATTTCATTGGTTTTCATCGAAGTCACCACAGCTCCGTTGAACGAAATCAGGTAAGAATCGTGTTTTGCCAGTTCCAGTTCTTCGGCATATTGCAGCATAGCAGGTGTAGGTCGCCCGGAAGCCAGGACTATCTTTACACCCATGTTTTGTGCCCGGGTCAATAGTTCTTTGTTGCGGCTTGAAATGCTATGATCGTCGTGGAGTAATGTATCATCAAGATCGAGCACCAACATTTTATAGACTGGGGCGGGAGTATGCGGAGTGTTTGTTTCAGAATGATTGAAAGACATTGAGTGTTTTTTTATTTCGGCGCAAAGATACCTTATTAATGCATAATTCACAATGCATAATTCATAATTGACCTGTTTTGATTTATAGATATAAAAAACCTACAAGAGCTTGGTTCTATTCCGAACCAAGCTCTTTAGGTAGATCTATTTGGAAATTTAGTGTTTTATTTATACAAACAAAGATAGGGTGTATCTTCGGTGCATTTTACCTTGAATTTTACGTCTTTGGCTACAACAAAACTTTCGAATTTTTTGTAGGTTTTCCATTCCGTTTCGCCTGGTTGCTGAATGGTGAGTTGCCCTGATATAACGGTCATAACTTCTATGGTAGCTGTTCCGAATTCATATTCACCTGCTGCCATTACACCAACAGTGGATTTTCCTTCGGCCGATTCCAATCTGATAGAAACTACTTTTCCATCGAAGTACTGATTTGTTTTAAACATAAGATTTTGTATTTATGGGTTATTAATATGCAATAATAGAGCTAAAACCGGATTTTATTGCAAAGATAGAATTATTTCTGCCCATAGACAAGCCGGTGTGAACCCCGATACCGCAAAACTGGATATCGAAACCCGATGCTCTGTGTTTGTTTTGGAGTATCTGAATCCAGATAAAAGGCATTTTTTCAGCCATGTATGCAAAGTATATTCAGAAAAGTTTGGAGATGTTAAGTCGATTTTGTATGTTTGCATCGTTAAATACACAACAGTGACATGGAAAAGAAAAAACGAAACAAAATTTTTATCGTGATTCTATTTATTGTGAGCCTGGTTATTATTTCAGCCGGTCGATCGACCAGTAATGATATTGCATCTGGATCACCGGCATATCAATCGGGATGGAGAGTGGGAACCTGTGTTAGAAATGCTCTGAAAGTGATGGTTTCCTATCGGAGTAATTAATAAAAAAGAGATTGAACAGGATGATTTATTGTCTCAGAACAAATTCGGATAATCTTGATTTCCGGAAATTGGTTGCGGCACTCGATGCCGATCTGCGTAACCGTGACGGAGAAGAACATGGCTTTTATGCGCAGTTTAATAAGATAGAAAAAATAAAAGAAGTTGTTGTGGCTTACGACGATGAAAGACCCGTGGGATGTGGAGCCATAAAAGCATATGCACCGGACTCGATGGAAGTGAAGCGTATGTTTGTAACACCCACTAGCCGCGGAAAAGGAGTAGCTTCAATAATTTTGAAGGAGTTGGAAGCATGGGCTGTAGAACTAAATGTTTCGAAATGTGTTTTGGAAACAGGAAAAAGACAACCCGAAGCTATCAGGCTGTATACTAAAAATGCTTATTGTATTATTCCCAACTATGGACAATATGAAAACGTTGAGAACAGTGTTTGCTTTGAAAAGATATTATCAAGCTAACGAACTAAACAAGCTGAGTAGGCCTAATCGGATTTAAATGCTTCCCGGTTTTCGGCTGTTTTCACTAAAGTTGCGTAACTCTTTTATATATTGTACTTTTGTAGCGTGAAACGTTTCTTTACATATTGTCTGTTGTCTGTTGCTCTTTTTATGGGAGTAGCATTTACGTTCGTTTCCCGAAATGAAAGCGTGAAGCTTGATGTAAGCCAAATTACAACGAATAAACCTTCGGCTGATGAGCATCAAAGCGTTTTTTCGGCTACCGATTTGTTTCTGTCTGTAGCCGCAGGCAATGAACAAATCCGTCTTTCGCACTCGTTTCAGTATGTAACATCCCGTCTCCTTCCATCGCTGTCTAATCTTTTTCGCATAAACCATTCCGTGCAGTTGATGAATAGTCAATACTGTATAGGTTATACCGGCTTTTTGCTTAAGTCGGCCTATAAACAGCTGGATGGCTACTATCTATATTATCTCCGTAAGCTCCTGATTTGATTCATTGCTTCTTTCTCTTTAACTGCATTAGCGGAACATTTTATCGTATTCAAAATAATAAATTTACAAATTACAGTTTGTGAGCAAATTCCTTTTGCTCACAACTAACAATATATTCTTATGGAAAAAAATGAATCAATTGACCATGTTTTGGAGAACATGGATAAAAGTATCGTCTACAAAGCTAAAAAATCTCCACTACGTATTATTCTGCTTTTTGCGGTTGGTATAATCTCCTTTGTTGCGCATTCTGTTTTAGTATGGGAAACAAGTAGTATTTTCCCGCCTTTGTTTATGCTTCTTGGGTTTACAGCTATAGTTACAGCTATATTCATTCTTTTTTTTCAAAAAGGGCATTATATTTCTGCTGTAAGTCATCAAAAGCTTAAAACTTTGGAATTTTACTTTCATGTGAATGAACGTGACAAATTAGTCCGGCTGATTGAAACCCGTAATTTGAAGGAATTAAAAGATCTTAAACCATCAATGAGTGATGGTTTAAGACTTGAGGTGGTGACAAGTCGGGATGGAAAGATTTGTCTCTCGCAAGTGATTGCTTATATTTCTAATGAGTATACCAATGTTACAAGTGTGCAGACGCATACGGCTGACGAAGCGTTAGTCTTTTCTGAATTGTTGAAAACTAAGAAATCCAATTAAAAAACAGTTGATTTCCTTCATCTCCGGAGAAGCCTGATTTTCGGGCTTCTCCGTTTTTTTGTACTTTTACTTCTTGTTTCGGTTGATATTTTTAATTGAATCTAAATTATTATTTTTGCAGTTAAACTATTATTGCCTTTTGGGGTCAGATACACACGCAAACAAACTATACGAACTTTTTATGAAACGATTAAATCTTCTTTTAGCAGCATTATGTATTTGTGCATTTGCTTTCTCCCGCGTTCAGGTTGATACTGTTTCGGTCTTTTCAACAAAAATGAAAAAAGAAATCAAAAGTGTGGTTATTGTTCCGGAAAATTATTCCGCGAAAAAACATTATCCGGTAGTATATTTACTTCATGGTTATAGCGATAACTATGCAAAATGGGTAAAAACCGTTCCGGCCATCAAGACGCTGGCTACCGAGCATCAATTTATTCTGGTTTGTCCCGATGGTGGTTACAGCAGCTGGTATATGGATAGTCCGATTGATTCCACATCGCAGTACGAATCTTATATAACTAAAGATTTATTGCCTTATGTTGATGCTCACTATACTACTATTCCTGAACGTTCGCAAAGAGCCATCACAGGTCTGAGCATGGGTGGACATGGAGCTTTATATATAGCTATTCGCAATAAGAATCTCTTTGCTAATGCAGGAAGCATGAGTGGGGGAGTGGATTTGAGAACTTCGACCAAGAAATTTGATATTGCGAAACGTATTGGTTCAATTGAAAGCAATCCCCGCGAATGGGATAATCGTTCGGTAGTAAATATGGTTGAATCTCTGACAAATAATGAACTTAATTTAATCATTGATTGTGGTGTCTCCGATTTCTTTTACCAGATAAATGCTGGTTTGCACCGTCGCTTATTATCTTTAAAAATTGATCATGACTATATTGAACGTCCCGGGGATCATAATTGGGAATACTGGACAAACTCCATTCAATATCAACTGCTTTATTTCGACAAGTGTTTTGAGAAAGGAAAGAAGAAATAGAAGTAGTTACAAGTCAGTTTGTCTTAATATTGGTTACAAGAAAACAGATCATTACATATTGTTGATTACTTAATTCTGATGTTATTTAAAACAAAAGAGTCTTTGTTCAATTAAGAACAAAGACTCTTTTGTTTACTACTTGTTACTTCTCAATACTTTCCTATAGCGGACAGATAGTTTGCCTTCTTGATTTTGTAAGTACAGATAGCATCGCTGAGTTGATTTTGAGCATCCTGATACAGTGTTTGTGCTTCTAATAAATCGGACATAGATGAAGCTCCGGCTTTGTAGTTGTCATTCACGACTTTCAGGTTTTCTTTTGCCTGATCGATTGAAGACTGGCTTGTTTTAATCTGAAACCGGGTTTCATTCAGTTCATTCTTGGCTTGTTCGATTTGAAGGTTCAGTAGCTCGCTGGTTTCATTCAGTTTATTAGCGGCTTGTTCAATTTTGAATTGACTTTCTTTGAGTTTATGAGATCCTCCCCACCAATCTGAAATAGGAATAGACACCGAAACATAAGCAAGTGCATTGGAACTGGTTGTATGTGCAATATCGTTGACAAATCCAATTCCTCCAAGTGCAACCTGAGGGAGATATTCTCCTAAAACCATTTTCTTTTGTAATTTTTCGACTTCCAGTGATTTGTTTAATAATTGATATTCATGTCTGTTTTTTACAACATCACTGTTTTCGCTGGTCGATTGTGGTAACTCGGTTGGAACTAATGGCTGAATCAATTGCAGAGTACTATCGTATGAAATGCCAATGTGTTGGCACAATGCTCTTGTTGATAAATTGATTCCATTCTCCAGTTTCATTTTATTCATTTCCACCTCATTCATTTTAAGCTGAACTTTAAGCAAATCGCTTCGTTGAGTTAGTCCGGCCTTTACCGAGACGCTTACATCCGAAAGTAACTGGTTGAGTAACTTCTCGTAGCTATCCAAGGTGGTCAGCTTATCTTGTAATGCAATCGTATTCCAATATAAGTTTTCTGTTTTAACCAGCACTTCTGTACTACTCATCAACTTTTTTTCCTGACTAACTTCATAACCAATCTTAGCCAGTTTATTTCCATTGACAATGCGTCCACCAGCAAAAAGTGGTTGAGTAACCGAAATACTTGCCATATTCATATAGTTTAATGTTTTTATTGGAATATTTGGAACATAAGCATATTGAGTAGCATTTGCTAAATTTGCCAGTGTACCATCGTATACCGGAAGATTCATGGATGGTATCGTTCCTTTAACCAGATAATCTGCCGATTTCATTGCCATTCCCATGGCACTTACCTTTGGAAAATAGTTAGTATAGGTACTCTTCTTTGTCTCCAACGCACTTTTCACATCTAAATCTGCATTCTTAATTGTTCTATTGTATTTAAGTGCATAAATTTTGCAAGAATCTATCGAAAGAGTTCGGCTCTGAGCATGGCTGGAAAGGGGTAAAACAGTTCCTGCTGCTATAAGTACGATTATTATTGGAATAGTTTTTTTTATGTTAGTATAAGGAATATGTTTTTCTATTCTTTTCCCTCCCTTTTTATCGCGATAGATAACTGTATACAATACCGGCAGAATAAACAATGTAAGTATCATTGAAATAATTAAACCAAAGCATATTACCGATCCTAATGGACCCCAAAGTGTTGATCCGCTTGCAATCATTGGAATAACACCTACAGCAGCTGCAGCCGAGGTCAGGAATATTGGACGCATACGTCGCTTTCCGGCTGCTAGAGCAGCTTCTCTCACATTCATACCGTGTAAAGTTCTTAACTCTTGAAGATAATCTATTAAGATGATTCCGTTACGAACTACAATTCCACACAGACTGGTTATACCCATAAAAGCTGTAAGACCGAATGGATAACCGGTAACATATAACCCAATAGCAGCACCAGGCAAACCCAATAGCATAGTCGATAAAACAAGCGAAGCGAGTTTCACTTGTTTGAATTGAAACAAGAGTATAAAGAAAATTATTATAATGCTTATCAATAACGCTTCAGCCATGGGCACAAATGTTTCAACTGATCCTTCAGCTTCACCGCCATAATTAATTGAAACTCCTTCCGGCAATTTTAGTTTGTCGATGCTTGGCCTGATTTTAGCTAATACACTTGATGCCATAACTTTCGAATCTACATCTATTTGCACAGTTAATGTCCTTGTTCCGTTGCGGTGAACGATAGTTCCTTCTGTCCATTCCGGTATGAATGTAGCAAACGAACGTAGTGGAATAGAAGAGAAGCTCATGGGTGAAGTGACTGTCTGATTTCCAAGGTAGTCTACATCCTTTTTCTTTCCATTATCTTGAGACAGGCGGACTTGCACCGGATAATCGTCTTCCCAAATGGTCGTAAGCGGAATTCCATCAATGCCAATCATAAGCGATGTGGCAACAGCAGATTTAGAATAACCCATACGGGTCGCCTTATCTTTTTCCATTTCCACGCGTACATTTTGTTGTTTCTGGTCCCAGTCTGAACGTAACCAAGTAATGCTTTTCACCGGTTTGATGATAGAGTCAATCCTTGCTTCTACATTGCGTAAATCTTTAATTGAGTCGCCTACAATGCGAACCTCAATAGGTGCTTTAGTGCTTTGCATCGAAAGAATTTTCCATTTAATGTGAGCATTTGGAAAAGTGTTTGCGAATTTCTTGTCAAATTCTTCGCAAACTTTTTCGGTGGCTTCATTAGATGTTGTGTTAACTAGTAGTTGACCATAGTTTGCACTTGCCATGTTGGGCGCATACACGCTATGGAAGCGGGGTGAGCTAGTCCCAACAAAGCTGGTGACAGTATTAATGCGATCATCTTTCTTTAGTGCTATTTCCAAGGTATTCATAACCTTTGATGTGCTTTCCAACGATGCTCCGGTTGGCAAATAAACTTCTACAGCAAACTGATTACGTTCGACATTCGGAAATAGCTGCTGGTCAACTGATTTAAATATTACTACGGCAAGGAGAATGGAACCAATGCCTAACCCGATAGTGATTTTTGGATATCTAAATGCTTTTTCTAATGTCGCATCAAAGAAAATTTGCAATCTGTCCAGCATACTTTTCTTATCATCTTTCTTCTCTGCAGATTTCAATCCTTTTTTGATAAAGAAGAAATTGAGAAATGGAACAACAAGTAGAGCTACAATTACTGATACAGCCAGAGCTACGCATATTACTATTGGTAGATCGTGTACAAAGTCACCTGAAGTAC
>Ga0209540_10000865_pt1 | contig 24728 bp, 24 predicted proteins | sample BarGraIncu01121A_FD_184501 | JGI IMG/M metagenome (GOLD analysis project Ga0209540, IMG submission 184501) | Arctic peat soil microbial communities from Barrow, Alaska - Barrow Graham LP Incubations 011-21A (SPAdes) (version 2) | ecosystem: Environmental > Terrestrial > Soil > Wetlands > Peat... | reverse complement strand
ATCCCGGACATGCCCGCCGGCTATGACCCGGTGCCGCCGCGCTTCCAGGAAGCACAGGCGGCAGCCGAATCGATTCCTGCCGCGCCGCCGGCCGAGGAAATCGTCGAGGCAGTGGGTGTCGTTGTGGTGGCTCCGGGGCAGGGCCTGGGTCAGGTCTTTAAGAGCCTGGGCGCACAAGCTGTTATCTCCGGCGGCCAAACCATGAACCCGAGCACGCAGGAGTTGCTGCAGGCTATCCACCGGGTCCCGAACCGGGAAATTATCATTCTGCCAAACAACAGTAACATCATCATGACTGCCCAACAGGCGCAATTGCTGGCGGCCGAGGCGGGCAGCGCCGCCAAGCAGGTAAGCGTCGTGCCAAGCAAGACCGTCCCGCAGGGCATCAGCGCGCTGCTGGCGCTCAACCCAAATGTTGACATGGCGCGCAATGTGCAGATCATGACGGCTGCCCTCGGCTACGTCCAGACGGGCGAGGTGACCATCGCCGTACACGATGCTCTCTTTGACGGTATTACGGTCCATTCCGGCGATATCATCGGCCTGTTTAATGACGAGTTGACGGCCACCGGGCCGGACAGTGGCAGTGTCGTCAAGGTCCTGCTCGAACAGATGAACGCGGCAGACCTGGAAATCATCACCCTGTACTACGGCCAACCGATCGCCGCCAGCCAGGCCGAAAGCCTGCGCACTGATTTGGGCGAGCTCTACCCCGATCAGGAGATCGAGGTCGTAGACGGCGGACAACCGTTTTATCATTATATTATCTCAGCCGAGTAATCATGTGCCACCAGTTAAAATTGTAACCGATAGCAACGCCTATTTACCTGACAGCCGTGCCGTTGGCGATCTGGGCATCGAAGTGGTGCCGCTCACCATCCGCGTCGGCCAGCATACCTACCAGGAAGGGGTCAGCATCGCTCATGAGACCCTCCTGCGCAAGCTTGCCCAAGACCCGAAGTCCGTGTCGGTCGAGGCGCCCAGCGAGGGCGAGGTCGCGGCCATGTACAAGCGCCTGGGGCGGACCACGGATAAGATCGTCGCGATCCATCTTTCCGGCGCATTGAACGACATTGTCGAGGTCTCGCATGCCGCCGCGCAGGGATTCTTGGGGCGGCAGCGCATCATCATCCTTGACACAGCCACCACGTCCGTGGGCCTGGGCCTGATCGTCGAGGCGGCCGCCAGGGCCGCCGCCGAAGAGGCGCCACAGGCCGAGATCGTGCGCATCGTGCGGGGGATGATCCCGCACATGTATGCCCTCTTCTTTTCCGACACGCTCGATTACCTGGAATCGTGGGGCAGGTTGGGCTCGGCACAGGCGCTCCTTGGGACCATGCTGGACCTGAAGCCCGTCTCCACCATGGAAGATGGCAACCTCCTGCCGATCGAAAAAGTGCGCAACTACACTCGCGCGGTGGACAAGCTCTACGACTTCATCATCGAGTTCTCGCACATCGAGCAGCTATACATTCTTCAGCGCGGCTTTGAAACGGAAGCCGCCCAACTGCTCGAGCGACTGGAAATTGTCTTCCCCAACCGCGAGTTCCCGGTCATCGGTTACCCGCCGTCGTTGGCCGTGCACATCGGTCCTAAGGCTATGGGCATCATGGTCTACGAGGGGAATCGATAAAGGCTACTACTCACTATGGATAATGCATTCTCTCGTCTCGCGAAAGTGATCGGCCTGGAGCGCAAGCAAGGCTACCGCAACAAGGCCGTGATCGGTGGCGTGGACAAGTTCGCCAGCCGCTGGGAGGCTGATGCGCGTGCCGAAACGGCTGACCAGGCGGCAGTGACTGAGATCGTCGCTTTGCTCATCGGCTACTCGGCTATGACTGATTCTGCCTCCAGGGAGCGCATCATCGAGCAAGTCGTACGCCGGCTGCACGACGTCTCGCCCGGCGCAGCGGCCGGCGCCGCGCCGGGCGCGGAACAGGCGGGAGCGCCTGCGACGTCGGCCCGCCCCGCCCCGCGGGCGCGTGGCGCTACAGTGGCGCCGTCTGAAGCCCCGGCTGAGGGCGCAGGCAAGCTGTTTGCGCGGCCCATGCCGCGGCAGCGTCCGGCCGAAAGCCGCCCGCTGCCCACTCGTCCGGCGCCCAACGTGCCGGCCCGACCGGGGCCGGCTGCCCCGGAAATAGCCGAGCCGGCGCCTTCGTCCGGCGGGCCGGCAGCGGCAGCAAGCTCGGCCGCGCCGGAACCGGACCTCAACCTCGAAGAATGGGGCCTGCCATCTGCTCCGACTCCCGCTCCGGCTCCTGCCGCCGGACCGGCCGGCCCGCTGGCTGAGCCGCGCGTTGGCGAGGCCGGCAAAACCGAATCTGCAGCCGAGCCGGCCCAGCGAGCAGAGCGACCGCCCATCAGCAAGCCGGCGCCTGCCCGCAGCAAGCCGGAGCGAACTCCCCTGGCCGGGCAAACGCCGCAGGCGCAGCCAAAACCCCGGCCCGAGCAAGAGCCCGTTCTGACGCCCGACCCACCGCCTGCCCTCGCCCCGGATCAACTCGTGGCCCGCGATGCGGATGATCTCTCTGCTCCCGGGCAGGAGGGCCAGGAGGACCACCGGGACGACGAAGGTGGTCAGGGTGACTACGGCGGTCCAGGTAACCAGGGCTACCAGGATCACGAAGGCTATGTGGACAACGGGGGCAACGAGGGATACGAGGGCAACGAAAGGGAATTGGCGTCCGCCCCGGACTGGGCTCCGAGCCGGCAGCTACGCGCGGCCGGGGGTGGAGCGGAGGGCGCGCCGCCGCAACCCGGCAGCCGCGGCCTCGACGCGCCCGTCACCCGCCTGCCCGGCGTCGGGCCCAGTTTTGCCGAGAAGCTGGCAAAAATCGGCGTGCAGTCAGTGCGCGATCTGCTCTACCTGCTGCCGCGTCGTTACGACGATTTCAGCGCCCTGCGTACCATCGACAAGCTGCGCTATGGCGAAGAAGTCACGGTGATCGGCACCATCTGGGATGTTAAGAGCCGCACGATCGGCGAAAATCGGAAACTAACCATGGCTGTGGTGGGCGACGGCACCGGTGAGTTGCAGGTCACCTGGTTCAACCCGTTTGTCGAACGGCAGTTGCACATCGGGCATGCCTTTGTCTTCAGCGGCACGATAGATAATTTCCGCGGCCGCCTGGTAATGAGCAATCCGGAATTTGAGACTCTCGATCGTGAGCAGGTAAGCACGGGGCGCTTGGTGCCCATCTACCCACTCACGGCGGGGCTCAGCGGGCGCTGGCTGCGCAAGATCATGAACCTCGCGGTCAACCAATGGGCCGCAGCCATGCCCGATTTCCTGCCCGAACGCATCCGCAAGAGCGCCGACCTGCTCTCACGCTCGGCTGCCCTGGCGCAGATCCACTTTCCGGATAGCCACGATTCGCTGGCGGCGGCCCACCGGCGGCTGAGCTTCGACGAGTTCCTGGTGCTTCAACTCGGCGTGTTGAGCAACCGGCAGCGTTTCCGCGGCACACCGGCCCGGACCCTATGTGCCGATGAGAACGTGTTAGCGCCCTTCCTGAACTCGCTGCCTTTCAGTCTGACGGGCGCCCAGCGCCAGGCCTTGGCGGAGATCGCGGCGGACCTCACGCAGACTCAGCCGATGGGCCGCTTGCTGCAAGGTGACGTGGGCTCGGGCAAGACCGCGGTGGCAGCGGCTGCGCTGTGGGCCGCAGTGGCTGACGGCGCCCAGGGCGCGATCATGGCCCCGACTGAGATCCTGGCCGAGCAGCACGCGCGCTCCCTTGAGAAGATGTTCGCCGGGCTGGCCCGGCCAGGCACCGATCATCCGGTGCGTATCGGCCTACTGACCGGGCGCCAGCGCAAGGCGGAGCGAGACGAAACCCTGGCTGCGCTGGCAGCCGGCGAGATCGACATTGCAGTCGGCACCCACGCGCTCATCCAGGACGAGGTGACCTTCCGTGACCTGGCGCTGGCCGTCGTCGATGAACAGCATCGATTCGGCGTCGAGCAGCGCGCCGCTCTGCGTCAGAAGGGCATCCAACCGCACATGCTTGTCATGAGCGCTACGCCGATCCCGCGCTCGTTGGCGCTGACCATCTACGGTGACCTGGATGTGTCGGTTATTAATGAGATGCCGGCCGGGCGCACTCCCATCCGCACCCGTTGGATGACTTCGACGCAACGCGAACGAGCCTACGATTTCATTCGCCGGCAGATAGCAACCGGCAGGCAAGCCTTCATCATCTATCCGCTGGTCGAAAGCTCCGAACAAAGCGAAGCCAAGGCCGCGGTGGACGAGCACGCGCGCCTGAAGAAGGACATTTTCCCCGACCTACGCCTCGGCTTGCTTCATGGCCGTCTGAGGGGTGAGGAAAAGGACGCGGTCATGCGCGCCTTCGCCGCCGGCGAGCTGGATATTCTCGTGGCCACGTCTGTGGTGGAAGTCGGCATTGACGTGCCCAATGCCACGGTGATCATGATCGAGGGCGCGGAGCGTTTCGGCCTGGCCCAGTTGCACCAGTTCCGCGGGCGGGTCGGGCGCGGCGAGTACCAGTCGTACTGTATCCTTATCTCGGACGCGGGCGCCGGCGATAGCGCCCAGCGCTTGCAAGCCCTGGAGACCAGCAACGACGGCTTCGCGCTGGCTCAGACCGACCTGGATATGCGCGGTCCTGGGGACTTCTTCGGGACCCGGCAGAGCGGCTTGCCGCCTCTGCAAATGGCGCAGCTCAGCGATCTGCGCACCCTGGAAGCGGCACGCGCCGCCGCTCAAGAACTGTTCGCGGTTGATCCCCAGCTCTCACGTCCCGAGCACCGTGCCCTGGCCGCGCAGGTGGCGGAGTTCTGGCACGGCGCGGGAGACGCGAGTTAAGAGGTAATGATGATTCGAGCGGTATACGCCGGCACCTTCGACCCGATCCACAACGGCCATATTGATATCGCCACGCGCACCAGCGCTCTTTTCGACGAGCTGGTCGTCGCGATCTACGACGCGTCGCCCAAGTCGTTGCTCTTCGAGACGCGGCAGCGCGTGGCGCTGGCCGAGCAAGCGCTGCGCCATCTGCCCAACGTCAACGTGGTCGCGTACCGCGGTCTGACCGTGAGTTTCGCCCGAGAAATCGGCGCCAAAGTCATGGTGCGCGGGCTGCGAGCCATTTCCGATTTTGAGTTCGAGTTCCAGATGGCCCTCACGAACAAGAAGCTGGCGCCCGAGATCGAATTCATCAGCCTGATGACCAGCCTGGAGCATGCCTATCTCAGCTCCTCGATCCTCAAAGAGGTCGCCATGTTGGGGGGCGACATCTCAGCCCTGGCGCCGTTGCCCGTTCGGGAAGCCCTACGTTCTCGCTTCGCCGAGCTGGGCCACAACGCCCGCAATGTCGTGCCAATGGTTACCTCCCGCGATTGACAAAGACAGGTGCGCCGTGGATATCTCAAGTCTGATCAACCGACTGGACACATTGCTGCAGCACTCGGTGCGCGTGCCAGCGAGCGGCCGTTTACTGATTGAGGAAGCCGCGGTCCGGCAAATTCTGGCGGAGATGCGGGCCGCCGTGCCGGACGAAGTACGCATGGGCCAGCGGATCGCAGGCGAACGCGAGAAAATCCTTGCCGACGCGCGCGCCCAGGCCCATCGCATCCTGGAAGAGGCACATGCGCAGGCGATGAGCCGCGTCGATGACCAGGGCATGGTGCAGGCAGCGCGCGAGCGTGCACGCTCCATCATCGCCGAGGCCGAGCAGCGCGCGAGCGCTCTGCAAGCGCAGGCTAACCAATACATTCTCACTCAACTCAATAACCTCGAGCAACGTCTGCAGCGAGTCCTGCGCGAGCTACAAGCCGGGCAACGTGTCCTGACCCAAGAAGCGCCGGGGGACGATCAGCCAAAAACGGGCCGCTGAAGTTGACAGTTGGCCCGCTCTGGCCTATAATTCTTTCTTGCTTTGCGTTGGGCAGCGACCAGAACTGTTCGGAGGATCGCTCCAGCGACCTTGAACTTTGAAAATGGCGAATGTTACCGTGACCGAAAAAGTGATCTTTAATGTAGCCCAATTATTGAAGGAACCGGTCGGTACGACGCGCAATCACCTCGTCGACGCCGATCTGCAGGACCTGGTGCCCGACACCGAGCTAAATCAAGGCCCGGACGAGCCCAGGGTTTCCTTGACTGGTCCGCTGCGGCTGATGCATGTGACTGACGGCGTGTTGGTCCAGGGTGACCTGAGCGCGCTGGTAACGATGCCCTGCGTGCGCTGTTTGGAACCGGTCAGAGTGCCGCTTAACGTGGCAGTAGAAGAGACATTCGAGCCGACGATCGATCTCATCACCGGTCAGTCGGTGCGGCCCGAGGAGGAAGAGCGGGCCCTCTGGATCGACGAACATCACATTCTTGACCTCCAAGAAGTACTGCGCCAGGATGTTTTGGTAGCCATTCCCGTACACGTTGTGTGTCGCCCGGATTGCCGGGGCCTGTGCGCGACTTGTGGGAAGAACCTGAACGAAGGGGATTGCGACTGCCAGTCAGAGCCGGATCCGCGCTGGGCAGCTTTGCAGGAACTACTGGAAGATACAAAAGACAAAGAGAAATGAAGGAGTAACGTACCGTGCCACCTCTCCCAAAACGTAAGTTATCTAAGGCCCGCAAAGGCCGCCGCCGCGCGAACGACGCCCTGACCCCAATGAACCTCGTGGCGTGCCCGCAATGCGGTGCTCTGCGTCCGCCGCATATCGTGTGCCCGGAATGCGGCACCTACCGCGGTGAGACTGTGATCGCCACCAAAGAGGAAAAGAAGAAAGAGTGACAGGCTGCTGTGCCTGGTTGATTGTGACGGGCTGCGGACGGTCCCGCAGCCGGCGGTCCCGCAGCGGGACGTGCGCTCAGCCGGGCGCCAGAGCAGCGGTCAGCGGCCCGGCAATCCTCGCCCACGCAGAAACGAAGGGGGAATTGGGGTAACCCATTCCCCCTTCTTCGCGTTAAGATCGCTTTCAGACTTCACCCTTGATCGTGCCAGGGTATCGATTTCCAGGTGGTGAACCCCATGAGCAACGTTGCATATATCTTCCCTGGTCAGGGCTCCCAGCAGGCCGGCATGGGCCGCGCCCTGGCCGAAACCTACAGCGTGGCCCGCGAGACGTTTGCCGAGGCCGACGAGATCCTTGGTTTTGGACTTTCGGCGTTGTGCTTCGGCGGTCCTGCCGAGACGCTGACCGAAACCACCAACGCTCAACCGGCAATCCTGGTGACCAGCGTCGCCGCCCTCCGCGCGCTGCGCGCAACGCGCGCCGACCTGCCGGCGCCCTGCTGCACGGCAGGGCACAGCCTGGGAGAGTACAGCGCCCTCGTCGCGGCGGGCGCGCTGGCCTTTCCGGATGCCGTCCGCCTGACGCGCTTGCGCGGCGAGCTGATGGCGGGCGCCGGTAGCGCGCACCCCGGCAGCATGGCGGCCATCCTGCGCCTACCGGACGAGCAAGTGGCCAACATCTGCCGCCAGGCAGCCGAGCGCTCGGGTGATGCCGTGCAGGTTGCCAACTACAACTCGCCGGGCCAGGTTGTCATTTCCGGCGGGCCGGCCGGCGTGGCTACCGCGTTGGAGCTGGTCAAGAGCGCCGGTGGGCGGGCGATGCCCTTGGCAGTCAGTGTGGCTGCCCATTCGGTCCTTATGATCCCCGCTGCCGCCGAGTTTGCCGGGCACGTCGCCGGGATGAGCTTCAACGACCCGCAGTTGCCCGTCATCGGCAATGTCCGTGCCCTCCCGCTGACTTCCGCGGCGGAGATCCGGGCCGAGCTGGTAGCGCAGCTCACCTCGCCCGTCCAATGGACGGCGTCCATGGAGCATATGGCACAGGCCGGTGCGGCGACCTTTATCGAGATCGGGCCGGGCGGCGTCCTCACAGGGCTGGCGCGACGCATTAACCCTGCTTTCGTGACCGCCAATGTGGCTGAACCCGCGCACATCGAAGCGCTCGCCTAGCCACGTTTTACGTTTTACGCCTTAGGGCTTATAATTGCCGGATGCGACTATGGCCGGTGCGACTATGGTCCGCATGACCGCGGCCGGCAGGACAATAGAGGCCGGCAGACCGGCGCGGGGGAGGAGAATCGTGCTGAACGACAAGGTAGCGATTATTACAGGGAGCTCGCGCGGGATCGGTGCAGCCATCGCCAAAGAACTGGCCGCACAGGGCGCGACCGTGGTGGTCAACTATCGACAGCGCGCAGAAGAAGCCAAGGCCGTCGTAGCCGGCATTACAGCTTGTGGCGGGCAGGCGATCGCCATCCAGGCTGATGTCAGCGATCTGGCCGCCGCCCAGCGCTTGCTGAAGGAAACGCTCGACCACTTTGGGCGGGTGGACATCTTGGTTAACAATGCCGGCACCACCCGTGATACCCTGACGCTGATGATGAGCGAAAACGACTGGGACACGGTCATTCAGACCAACCTTAAAAGCGCTTTCAACTGCAGCAAAGCCGCCCTTAAGCCTATGGTCAAGCAACGCTCCGGCCGGATCATCAATATAAGTTCCGTCTCCGGGCTGGCAGGGCAGGGCGGGCAGGCCAATTACTCGGCCTCAAAGGCAGGCATGATCGGGCTGACCAAGGCGCTGGCCAGAGAAGTAGGGGCACGCAGCATCACGGTTAACGCCGTGGCGCCGGGTTTTGTCACCACTGCCCTGACTGACGTTCTGACGGAAGAGCAGAAGCAGAAGATCCTTGCCGCCACGCCGCTCGGCCGCTTTGCGCGTCCGGAAGAGATCGCCTACGCCGTAGCCTTTCTGGCAAGCGACCAGGCCGCCTTCATTACCGGTCAGGTCCTGAGCGTTGACGGCGGCCTGGTGATGATGTAGGAGGTCTTGGTGTACGAAGCGCCGGGCAAAGTGACGATCGCGCCCAATGTGTTGACAACTATCGTGCGTTCCACTACATTGGAACAGCGCGGTGTGCACCGGCTGGTGCCGGTACCGCCAAACGTGCGTGGCCTGCTGGCAGGTGGGGCAGCCGACGAAGGCATCTTTATCGAAGTGACAGACGAAGGCGTGCAGATAGAAGTCCATATCGTGGCGGAAGGTGACATCAACCTCCTCAAGCTGGGCGAGAACCTGCAAAGCAGCATCACCCGTGCGATCGAGGAAATGGTAGGCATGCCTGTGGCGGCAGTAAACGTGCACGTAGATGACGTCGTGCCGCCGTCAGCTAAGAGCGAATAAAGGACCCAGCAGCGTGCAAATCCGGCGGCAAGCGCGTGTCAGCGCTCTCCAAGCACTTTACGAACTGGATACAACGAATCACCCCATCGGTGAGGTACTGAGCCACCGGTTGGAGGATCGGCCCTTACCCCCAGAGGGGGAGAGTTTCCTCCGCTTGCTGGTCAATGGTGTGGTTCAACACAAAGCTCAGCTCGATGACCTGATCCAAAAATTCGCTCCAGCCTGGCCTGTCTCGCAGATCGCCGTCGTTGACCGGAACGTGTTGCGCATCGCGCTCCTGGAATTGAGCGGCGAGGTCGACACGCCGCCCAAGGTGGCAATCAACGAGGCCGTGGACCTGGCCAAAACGTTCGGCAGCGACAGTAGCTCGCGCTTTGTGAACGGTGTGCTCGGGTCGGCGGTCGCCGATCATGCCCGCATAGTTTTGCATGCACCGGCTGTCAGCGAAATCCCGTCGAAGGACTGAAAATGGAAATCTTCGGCATCGGCCCTATGGAACTGATCTTGGTCTTGATCATTGCGCTGATGGTCTTCGGCCCAGACAAACTGCCCGAGATCGGCGCAAAGTTGGGCAAGGCCATGCGCAGCATGCGGGAGGCCACGCACGAGTTCTCGCGCGAAATAGAAGAGACCCGCCAGGCGCTCGAAGCGCCAATGCAGGACATCAAAGCCCCGTTCCAGGAAGCCAGCGCCGCAGTTCAGGCTATTTCTCATCCTCAGGCAGCCCTGCGCGAGGCCCTGTTGGGCGAGGTGAACCGGGCTGACGACGCAGCCAGGCAACCCGGTCCTGCGCAAGAACAGGCCGGCGCCGCCGCCGTCGCAGCGACAGGCGCCGTGCTGGCCGGCGCGGCAGCAGCGACGCTGGAGGACGGCCAACCGGTTACGGAAAACCCCAGCGACGACGGCGCGATCCAAGCCGATCAGCCCGCTCTTGTTCCGGCCGCCGAGAATCCTGAGGTTGCCACGGTACCAGTCCCGCCATCCGCAGCCCCTGCCCCGGTCGAATTCAGTCAACCGGCGCCGGCAACGGCCACGAATTTCGATATGGACGAGTTCGTGGCAGTGATGGAGCGCGTCTCCCGCCGTCTCAGCTCACTTGACGGCAGGATAAGCGAGCCGGCGACCGAGCCGGCGGCGAGCGAACTAAGAACTGCCGAATTGAGCGCGGTTGAGCCGCCGGCGGCCGAACGGGCGGCGGACGAGCCGGTTGCTTCGGCTGAGCCGGCTGCTCCGGCTCCTGCGTCAGGCGCGCCAGAGCCAGAAGACCCCCAATCCCCAGCCAACCCGGCCATAGAGGAGTAAGCAATGTCTTTCACTGGAGTCTTTGGCCTGGTGCTGCTTGGCGTTGTTGCCATAGCCTTGCTCGGGCCCAGCAAACTCCCTGCGGGGGTCGAGCAAATCTGGCTGATGATTACGAATTTCCGCCGCTCTCAGAACCAACTGCCTCAATTGAACATGGAACAGGCGCGCGTGCTGTGGGCGCGCAGCGAGAGCCCGCTGTATGACCTGGTCCAGATTTTGTACGGCTCGGTCGAGCACCTTGTCGAGCTAAGGCATCGCATTTTCATGGTCATTGGCGCCATGGTGGTCGGGGCGGCCATCGCGCTCTTTTTTGCTAACACGATACTGGGCCTGTTAACGCGTCCGGCAGCCGGCGTCCAATTGATCGTCCTCCGTCCGACCGACATGATCTTTGTCTATATCGAGATCGTTTTGAGCGCCGGCGCCATCGCCGCGTTGCCCATGATCCTTTACCAGAGCCTGATGTTCATCCGTCCGGCGCTCGAGAGCCCACAGGAGCTCTCGATGTTTCGTGCGATCGCCATCCTGGGTATGCCGCTGGTGCTGGTTTTCTTCGCCCTCGGCCTGTCCTTCGCCTATTTCGTCATGCTGCCGTTCGCGATCAAATACCTGTCATCGTTCGGCACCGAGTTTGCCAAGCCCAGTTGGAACATCAAAGAATACTATTCCTTCATCTTCGCCATCCTCCTGTGGATCGGCGCCGCTTTCGAGACGCCCCTGGTAATGGCCTTGCTCGCCCGGCTGGGCCTTGTCTCGCCGGGCGCGATGGCCAAGCAGTGGCGCTACGCGATCGTCGGCATGGCCATCGTCGCTGCGGCGATCACCCCCACGGTAGATCCGTTCAACATGATGGTGGTGATGGTACCCCTGCTGGCCCTGTACTTCACGGGTATTCTCATGGCCCGGGCCGTCTACCGCAAGCGGACAAGTCCCAGCGCAGAGCTGGAAGCGAGCGCATAGCTCGAAGGACCATTCACAAGTCTTAGAGAGAGAGGAGTCTTCAATGTCGAAGCAACGTGTGTTGATCATGGGCGCCGCCGGGCGCGACTTCCACAACTTCAACACGTACTTTCGTGGCAATGACGCGTACGAAGTAGTGGCCTTCACCGCCACCCAAATCCCCAATATCGAGGGCCGGCGCTACCCTGCCGAGCTGGCGGGCGGCCAATACCCGGATGGGATCCACATTCACGCCGAGAACGAGCTCGAGGAACTGATCGCGACCCACCGCGTCGATCAGGTCGTGTTCGCCTACTCCGATGTCAGCCACCAATACGTGATGGAACGGGCCAGCCGGGTGCTGGCTGCCGGCGCCGACTTCCGCCTGATGGGCGGCAACGAGACGATGATCAAGTCGATCAAGCCGGTGGTCGCGGTGTGCGCTGTGCGCACGGGCAGTGGTAAGTCGCAAACCACCCGTTACGTGGCCGGCCTGCTGCAAAAGATGGGCAAGAAGGTCGTCGCCATCCGCCACCCCATGCCGTACGGTGACCTGGTGAAGCAGCGCGTCCAGCGCTTTGCGACCTACGAAGACCTGGACATTCACGAATGCACCATCGAGGAACGCGAGGAATACGAGCCGCACATCGACCGCGGCATCGTGGTTTATGCGGGCGTCGATTATGAAGCCATCTTGCGCCAGGCGGAGCAAGAGGCCGACGTTGTGCTTTGGGATGGCGGCAACAATGACCTGCCCTTCTACCACCCTGACCTGCACATTGTCGTCGCCGACCCACACCGCCCCGGTCATGAGCTGACGTATTACCCCGGTTCCGCCAACCTGCGCATGGCCGACGTCATCGTCATCAACAAAGTGGACACCGCCAACCTGGCCGACATCAGCACGGTGCGCGGTAACGCCATGGACGTGAACCCGGACGCAACCATCATTGAGGCCGCCTCGCCGATTTTCGTATCGGATCCGGCTGCTATCCGCGGCAAGCACGTGCTGGTGATCGAGGACGGCCCGACCCTCACTCATGGCGGCATGACCTACGGCGCCGGCGTGGTCGCTGCCCGGCGTTTCGGCGCCGCCTCGATCATCGACCCACGCCCTTACACGGTGGGCACTATCAGCGAGACGTTCGAGAAATATCCCGGCATCGGCCCGCTGCTGCCGGCGATGGGTTACGGCGACGAGCAGATCCACGACCTGGAAGAAACCATTCGCCGCGTGCCCTGCGACCTGGTCATCTCCGCCACACCGATCGATCTGACGCGCGTGGCCAAAATCTACCATCCGACCCAGCGCGTGAGCTACGAGCTGCAGGTCATCGGCCAGCCCACGCTAGAAGAGGTCCTCAAAGAACGCTTCGCCTGAGTCTGGCGCTTGAGATTGATCCACGTCAACGTAAACGTAAGCCGGGTTTCAGGATAATCAGTGTATAATCATAATAATAGGGGCAGGAATACCGAGCACCACTCACAGCCGAACGGGGGTCAGCCTTATGGACGTCCTCCACTCGTCAATCCATACCACCAGCCAGGACTTCAAGGCCAACGCGGCTCACCAGCGCGCCCTGGCCGAGACGTTGCGCGCAAACGTGGCGCGCGTGCGCGAGGGCGGCGGGCCCAAGTACCGCCAGCGCCAGGAGGCCCAGGGGAAACTGTTCGTGCGCGAGCGGATCGAGCGCCTTGTCGACCCCGGCTCGCCCTTCCTCGAGCTTTCGCCGCTGGCAGCCTGGGAAGTCTACGAAGACGATGCGCCAGGCGCGGGGATCGTCACCGGCATCGGGCGGGTGCAGGGGCGTGAGGTGATGATCGTCGCCAACGACGCGACTGTGAAAGGCGGCTCGTATTATCCCCTGACGGTGAAGAAGCACCTGCGCGCCCAGGCAATCGCCGAGCAGAATTACCTCCCGTGCATTTACCTCGTCGACTCGGGCGGGGCCTATCTGCCGATGCAGGACGAGGTCTTCCCCGATGCGGATCACTTCGGGCGCATCTTCTATAACCAGGCGCGCATGAGCGCCAGAGGCATCCCGCAGATCGCGGCGGTCATGGGCTCGTGCACGGCGGGCGGAGCCTACGTCCCGGCCATGAGCGATGAGGCGATCATCGTGCGTGGCACCGGGACGATCTTTTTGGGCGGCCCGCCGCTGGTGAAGGCTGCGACAGGCGAAGATGTCACAGCTGAAGAGCTGGGCGGGGCCGACGTGCATACTCGGCTATCCGGCGTAGCGGACCACTTTGCCGAAGATGACGAGCACGCCCTGGAGATCTGCCGCAGCATCATCGAAACCTTGCCGGCGAGCCGCAGCCGGAGGCCGGCCTGGTTGGAAGGTATGGACCTGGCCGCGCCGGAAGAGCCCCTCTATCCGCCCGATGATCTATACGGTATCCTGCCGCGCAGCTTTCGGGAAAGCTACGACGTACACGAGGTGATCGCCAGGCTGGTGGACGGCAGCCGCTTCCGAGAGTTCAAAGCCCGCTATGGCACGACGCTGGTATGCGGCTTTGCCCACATCCATGGCTACCCAGTCGGCATCCTGGGGAATAACGGCGTCCTTTTCAGCGAAAGCGCCCTCAAGGGCACCCACTTCATCGAGCTGTGCGACCAGCGCGGCGTCCCCCTGCTCTTCCTACAGAACATCACCGGCTTCATGGTCGGCAAAGCCTATGAAACGGGAGGCATTGCCAAAGACGGAGCCAAGATGGTGCATGCGGTGGCGAATGCGGCCGTTCCCAAGCTGACGGTCATGATCGGCGGGTCCTTCGGGGCCGGCAATTACGGTATGGCCGGACGGGCTTACAACCCGCGCTTTCTGTGGATGTGGCCCAACGCGCGCATCAGCGTGATGGGCGGGGAGCAGGCCGCCAACGTATTGCTGACGATCAAGCAGGAGCAGATCGCGCGCTAAGAGCAGCCGCCGCTGACGCCCTCGGAGGCGGAAGAGTTTCGCCGCCCGACATTGGAGCAGTACGAGCGGGAGGGCAATCCATACTATTCTTCCGCCCGCCTGTGGGACGATGGCATCCTGGACCCGGCCGAAACTCGATCGGTGCTGGCCCTGGCGCTGTCCGTGGTGCTCAACAGCCCGCGCGAAGAAGGCAAGTTTGGCGTGTTTCGGATGTGACAGATCAGGGACGAGCGCGATGTTCTCCAAAATCCTGATTGCAAACCGGGGCGAGATTGCGGTGCGGGTGATCCGTGCCTGCCGCGAGCTGGGCATTGCCAGCGTCGCCGTGTACTCCGAGGCCGACCGGCGCGCCCTCCACACACGCCTGGCCGACGAGGCGCTGGAGATCGGCCCGGCAGCAGCTAACGAATCCTACCTGAACATCGAACGCATCCTGGATGCCGCCCGGCAAACAGGCGCCCAGGCGATTCACCCCGGCTATGGCTTTCTGGCGGAGAATGCGTCGTTCGCGCGTGCAGTGGGTCAGGCCGGGCTGGTGTTTATCGGCCCGCCCGCTGAGGCGATCGAGGGGATGGGGAATAAGGCTGCCGCACGCACGCACATGCAGGCAGCCGGGGTGCCGGTGGTCCCGGGCTGGCAAGGCGAAGACGATGAGGGCAGCCTGCGCCGGGCAGCCGCTGATATCGGCTACCCGGTCATCGTCAAAGCCGCGGCAGGGGGTGGCGGCAAAGGGATGCGCGTGGCCCGCCGGCCACAAGACCTGGGCGAGGCGCTGGCTGCCTCCCGGCGTGAGGCGCGAGCGGCCTTCGGCGACGAGCGCCTGATCCTTGAGCGCTACGTTGCGCAGGCGCACCACGTCGAGTTCCAGGTCCTGGCAGACGGACACGGTAACGTGCTGCACCTGTTCGAGCGCGAGTGCTCGATCCAGCGGCGCCATCAGAAGATCATCGAGGAAACCCCCTCGCCTTTGCTGGATGCCGGCCTGCGCGAGCAGATGGGCGCGGCGGCCGTGGCCGCGGCCCGCGCGGCCGCCTACCAGAACGCCGGAACGGTCGAATTTATCGTCGATCCGCAGACCAGGCAGTTCTATTTCCTGGAGATGAACACGCGCCTGCAAGTCGAGCACCCGATCACCGAGATGGTAGTGGGTCTCGACCTGGCGCAGTGGCAGATCCGCATTGCAGCCGGCGAGCGGCTGCCGTTTCGCCAGCAGGATCTGGCGCAACGGGGTCATGCCATTGAATGCCGCCTGTATGCCGAGGACCCCAGCCACCGCTTTCTGCCTGCCGTCGGACGGCTGCTGCGCTTCGTCGAGCCCAAGGGCCCGGGAGTGCGCCTGGATACCGGCGTGACGACCGGGGACGAGGTGAGCGTCTATTACGATCCCCTGATCGCCAAGCTGATCGTCCAGGCCGAAGATCGCCCGGCGGCCATCCGCAGGATGCTCGCGGCGTTGAGCGAGACGGTGCTGCTAGGGATCACGACCAACTGGCAGTTCCTGCAGGATGTGCTGAGCCATCCTGACTTCGTGCAGGGAAAGGCGCACACAACCTGGATCGACGAGGAGTTCACCGCCTGGCAAGCCCCGCTGTGCGAGCTACCCCCCGAAGTGCTGGTCGCCGCGGCGCTGGCCGAAGCGCAGATCCTGCAGGGCGCGCAGCCTGTGCTTCCGTCCGACAAGGCGAGGCCGGCCTCGGGAGATCGCTACAGCCCGTGGAGACTCAGCAATCACTTTCGGCTGGGTGAATAGGGAGATTATGTTTGGCGGAGCGTTGGCATGAAATACCGCTACCAATCGGGCTTCGTGATCTATGAGGTGGTGTTGGAGCGTCGCGGCGAGAGTTACCGGGTGACGATCGATGGCCAGGTCTACGATGTGGAAGTGCTGAACGCCGAGACCGGCGCGCTCAGCTTGCGCCTCAGTGACCCGACCGGGAGCGTCCGGTCCCATGTAGTCTACTGGGCCGCCGAAGGGGGCGTGAAGTGGCTGTCCTCGCACGGCTGCACGTACCGGCTGGAACGTCCCACGCCGCGCCGGTCACGGAGCGCGCGGGGGGCTGCCCCCGAAGACAGCCTGCGGGCGCCTATGCCCGCCCGAGTACGAGCGGTGCAGGTAGCCGAGGGAGACGCGGTCGAAGCCGGGCAAACTCTGCTGCTGCTGGAAGCGATGAAGATGGAGATCCGCCTGCAGGCCCCTCGCGCCGGGCGCGTGGCGCGCCTGCTGGCGAGCACGGGTGAAACAGTGGAACGCGAGCAGGTGCTGGTGGAACTGGAGAGTGAGCAGTAGTATGCCCGGACTCTACTACGAAGATCTCGAGATAGGCCAGCGCATCCGGCACACGCAGGGGCGTACCGTAACCGAAGCGGACAACGTGCTGTTTTGCGCTCTGACCATGAACACCCAGCCGTTGCACATGAACGAGGACTTCGCGGCCCACACGCCCTTCGGCCGGCGGATTGTGAACGGCATCTTCACGCTCGGCCTGGTGGTCGGCCTGACGGTGGCCGATCTGACTGAGGGGACGATCCTGGCGAACTTGAGCTAGGAGCAGGTGGTCCACCCGAACCCGGTCTTCCACGGCGACACGCTATACGCGGAAAGCGAAGTTTTGGATAAGCGTCTGTCTCAATCCCGGCCCAACGTGGGCATCGTGCGCCTGAAACACATCGGGCGCAAAGCGGATGGGACGGTGGTGATCGAGCTGGAACGAACGGTGATGTTCCTGAGAAAGTAGGCCCTATGCGTGCGCGACGTGCCCTGCTGTACATGCCCGGCGATGACCTGCGCAAGATTCGTAAGGCCACCACCCTCAAGGTCGACTGTGTTTGCCTGGACCTGGAAGACGGCGTCGCCGCCAATCGCAAGCCAGAGGCGCGCGCTACGCTCGCCGCGGCTTTACAGGAGCTGGACTTCGGCGGCTCGGAGCGGCTGGCGCGCATCAACCCGCTGGGCTCCGGGCTCGAAGCCGAAGACCTGGCCGCAGCCCTGGCGGGACGGCCAGACGGGATCCTCATCCCAAAGGTCGAGGATGCCGAGCCAGTGCGCTGGGCCAGCGCGCAGATCGAAGCCGTCGAACGGAAGAACAGCTGGCCCGTGGGCGCCATCCAGCTGATCGTGTTGGTGGAAACGGCGCGTGGCATCGTCAACCTGCCGCAGATCGCCCGGGCCGGAGAGCGCCTCCAGGCGTTGATCTTTGGGGCCGAGGACCTGGCCGGCGACATCGGCGCGCTGCGCACACCTGAGGCCTGGGAAGTCTTCTATGCCCGCAGCGCGGTGGTGACCCATGCGGCCGCCTACGGTCTGCAAGCCATCGACATGGTCTACATCGACTTCAAGGACCTGCCGGGGCTGGTGCAGGAAGCCACGCAGGGAGCGCAACTGGGGTTCGCGGGCAAACAGGTCATCCATCCGGACCAGGTGGAACCGGTGCAAACCGCGTTCACACCCGGCGCTGCAGCCATCGCCTATGCCCTGCGCGTCGTGGAAGCCTCCCGGCAGCACCAGGCCGATGGGTTCGGCGCGTTCGCCCTGGACGGAAAGATGATCGATGCACCCGTCGTGAAGGCGGCGGAGCGCGTGCTGGCGCGTGCGCGCGCCGCCGGGAAAATCGCCTGAGTGCGCGCCTCGCACTCCGCGCACGCCAGCCGTCCGATCACCCGCTTCTCTACCCCCCGCATCTACCAGATCGACCAATAAATACTACTTGACTTTACCACCCCCGGATGCTAGAATATGTAGCGTAGTTTATTTGCACAACAGGACGCCCTCGCCGTCCGCCCCCCCGGGGAGTCCGGCCATCATGAACGAAGATACTCTCAGGCAGATCAACCAGCGCATCCGGCGGCCGGTTTTCGCGGTGTTCGCCGGCTCGGTCGTCACGCTGTTGGCCCTCCTCGTCGCCTGCATGCCCGCCATCCTTCAGTCGTTGGTGGACCTGCCGGTCTCCCCCCTTCTCTTGGCTATGATCCTCTATGCCATCGCCGGGCTGATCGAGGCGCTGGGCGTTCTCAAGGCCTGGACAATGCATCAGCATGAGACTCTAAAGCGTACTTCGATCGTGCACTACGATCTGGATGACTACGCGCGCAACAGCTATGCCGATGTACGGAGCGCCTGCCGGGTGCTGGCCGAAGCGAGCTGTGTCTGGCAGATCGTGGGGAAAAGACCCAACCGTGAGTGGAAACGGAACGCGGGAGTCTCTGCACTCGTCAAGCGCCGGTGTGTCAAAGCCGGCCTCATGCGCCCCCCGTTCCTCGTGACTGACCTGGAAGTCTACGGGATCGCTGCCGGCAAGGCGAAGCTCTTCTTCATGCCGGGTGAGTTGCTGGTCTTCAAGGGGGGCCAGTACCAGGCGTTCGCTTACGACACACTGGAAGTACGCGCTCTGCCGGCGCACTACGTGGAAGGTGGCAGGGTGCCAGCAGACGCGAAAGTCGTCGGACAGACCTGGCAATTTGTGCGCAGGGATGGCCAACCCGATCTCCGGTTCGCCCGCAACCGGCGAGTGCCGGTCCTCGCGTACGGCCTGGTCGAGCTTACCTCGGCTTCCGGTCTGGACCTGCGCTTGCACGTCTCCAATCTGCCGAAAGCCAGGCAGTTTGCGCGACTCCTGCCTGTTTCAGGGCACAGGCAATCGTCTCCGCCTTCCCTCGTGCGCCCGGCACCGGCCGAACAGGCCCGCGCGACGGGCGCACGCCGGGGCTGGCTGCGCCGCCTGGAACATGGCCGGTCTAAGAGCGCGGCCTAATGGCGCACTAAGCGGCGCGCATCCGACCGGCCGCCGGTGCTTGACGCTCCTTTCGGCGCCGTGCTAGAATGGGCACATCATCACTTCGGCCCAGGATGAAAGGCGCCATGAACGATCTGCTACCCGATATCGAGCGCGATCTTGCCTCCCTGTCCGCCGGGGACCAGGCCTTCGTCCGCGACTATATTGCCTTCCTGCGCTGGCGGGCAGGTCAACGCGAACATCCGGCCGGAAGCCCAGACGCGCGCCCCTGGCAGTTTAACTTCCTCGAACACTTCAGCTCGGCCGACGTGCGCGGGAGCCGTGACCGGGCCGGCATGGAAACCAAGATCGCGGAAGCTGCGGTGGCCGGCGAGTTCCGCCCGGCCCTCTGGGAGCACCCACCGGTGCGGGGCGAGGCGGTGGTCGAATACCACGTTCCTGTGCCGGCCGGGTTGAAAAATCTCCGCCTGCGAGCCGCGATCGGCGTGCGGGATGGCGCGCAGCCCACCCAAGAGCGACTGGTCGCCTTCCGCATCCGCGTCGACGGCTGGCAGGTGTGGAGCCGCGCCGCCTGGCCGTCGCATTGGGAGCCCATCGAGGTCACCCTTCCCTTCCAGGCCGGCAACATCATGCGCCTGGCTTTCGCCACGGACGGGCTGGGGGACCACCACTTTGCCTGGGCAGTCTGGGGAGAACCCGAGCTCGTCGGTCTCCAATCCGAGAGTTGACCGCTCCAACCTCCAGACGCTCGACCGCCGCGATACTTACGAAGCCCGCTGCCTCGTAAGCTGGAAGCTAGATACTAGACACGCCGCGCCGGCTGTTGAATACTGGGCCTGTCCCTGCGGAGACAGGCCCACTTCCGCGCGGAGCTAAGGGGCAGGATCCAATAGCCGGCGTCATCTGGGGCGCCGGGCTTCGAGTTGCGGGAGGCTGCGATGGCCGAGTTCTCGTTCGGCAGCGAGTTTGTTTGGTGGCCCGACCCTGCCGTCGTAGAGCAGACAAACCTCATGTGTTTCATGCGCCGGCATGGCATCACCACATTAGACGGGCTGATCCCCCATTCGCTCGAAGACGTGGCCAGGTTCTGGGATGCGGTGCTGGCCGACCTCGACATCCAATTCTATGAGCCCTACCGCGAAATTGCAGATTTCAGTCGCGGCATCGAGTGGCCCGCCTGGTGCGTGGGCGGTTCGATGAATATCGTCCACAATTGCCTGGACAAATGGCTCGCGGCCGGCGCCGGCGAGCGCATCGCCCTGCGCTGGGAAGGAGAAGAGGGGGCCACGCGCATCTTGACGTACGCCGAGCTGGCCCGGCAAGTTAACCGCTGCGCGAACGCCTTACGCGCGCTCGGCTTCAAGCGTGGAGATGCGATTGGGCTGTTCATGCCCATGGTCCCTGAGATTGCCATTGCCCTGCTCGCCATCTGCAAAATAGGCGGCGTGATCGTGCCGCTGTTCTCCGGCTACGGGGAGGGCGCGGTGGCTTCCCGGCTGAACGACGCCGGGGCGGTGGCGCTTTTCACGTCCGACGGTGTGTTCCGGCGCGGCAAGTCTCACGACCTGAAACCCACCGCCGACGTCGCGGCCCTGCAGGTGCCCACCTTGCGTCACATGATCGTCGTGCGGCGCACCGGCTCTACGGTATCCTTCACCCCTGGCCGCGACCACTGGTGGGATGAGGTCCTCGCGGGCCAATCCGACCAGGCCCAAACTGAGCGTATGGGGGCCGATGACCCGGTCATGCTCATCTACACCAGCGGCACAACCGGCCGTCCGAAGGGCGCGGTTCACACTCACTGCGGTTTCCCGATCAAGGCTGCCCAGGACCTGGCGCACGGCTTCGACCTCAAGCGCGACGACACCCTGTACTGGATCACCGACATGGGCTGGATGATGGGCCCATGGGAAGTCTGGGGCGCGCTGCTGTTGGGCGCCAGCATGTTGTTGTATGACGGCGCACCCGACTATCCGGACGTGGACCGGCTCTGGGCGCTGATCGAACGCCACCACGTCAGCGGGCTGGGCGTCTCGCCGACGCTGATCCGCGCCCTGCGCCCCCACGGCGAGGAACCGCTGCGCGCGCATGACATCTCCAGCCTGCGCTGGTTCGGCTCGACCGGCTCCCCTTGGGATCCCGAATCCTGGACCTGGTTGTTCCAGACAGCCGGCGGAGGCCGCCTGCCGATCATCAACTACAGCGGCGGCACCGAGATATCGGGCGGCATCCTGATGGGCAACTTCCTCACGCCACTCAAACCCGCCGCCTTCTCCGGGCCCGCTCCCGGCATGGCCGCGGATGTGTTGGACGGGCACGGCCAACCGCTGCGCGGCGAAGTGGGTGAGCTCGCCATCCGCCTACCCTGGATAGGCATGACCCGCGGCTTCTGGCGCGATCCCGAACGTTACATCCAGGCCTACTGGTCGCGCTTTCCCGGCATCTGGGTACACGGCGACTGGGCCGCTATCGACGACGACGGGCTCTGGTACATCCTCGGCCGTTCGGACGATACGATCAAAGTCGCCGGCAAACGTGTCGGACCGGCTGAGGTTGAGTCGGTGCTCTGCAGCCATCCGGCGGTGACCCTCGCCGCCGCGATCGGCGTACCAGAGCCGGTCAAGGGCGAGGAGATCGTCTGCTTCTGCATGCTCGCACCAGGCCAACGGCCCAGCGAAGGTCTGCGTTCCGAGCTGATGGAGCGGCTGATCGAGCAACTGGGCAAGCCGCTCAAGCCACGCGATATCAAGTTCGTGGCCGCCCTGCCGCGCACGCGTAACGCCAAGATCATGCATCGCATCATCCGCGCCGCCTACCTGGGCAGCGATCTGGGGGACGTCTCGTCGTTGGAAGACCCCACAGCCGTAGATGCCATTCGCAACGCGCTCTGAGCCGCCCTCGTCTGGAGGTCCCAATGGATTTCGAGCTGGCTGAAGAACATCGCCTGTTGCAGCGTATGGTGAGAGATTTCGTCGATAAGGAAGTTATGCCGCGCACCCGGCAGGTGGACGAGAGCGGCGAGTTCCCTTGGGAGACCTTGCGGGCCATGGCTCCATTGGGGCTGCTGGGCTTGAACATCCCTGAGAAGTATGGCGGGGCGGGAGGCGACCAACTCGGCGCGGCCATCATGTTGGAGGAAATCGGCCGGGGTTGCGGTTCCACCGGCTTGATCGTCGCCGCGCACCTGGGGCTGGCTTGCGGCCCGCTCGCGCTGTTCGGCAGCGAGGGCCAGAAGCGGAAGTGGCTAGAGCCCATGGCCATCGGCCAGATCCTCGGGGCGCTGGGCCTGACCGAGCCCGGCGCCGGCTCCGACCTGCGTGGCATCCGCACGGCAGCCGTCCGCCGGGGAGACGAATGGGTGATCAACGGCAGCAAGATGTGGCTGACGAACGGCGCCGAGGCGGGGGTCCTCATCCTTTTCCTGCGCACCGGTGACCGCTCTAGCCACATTATCGTGCCCGCCGACGCGCCCGGCGTCTCCTTCGGCCGGCCAGAAAAGAAGATGGGCCTGCACGGTTCACATACCTACGCGCTTACGCTCGAAGACGTCCACGTTCCTACAGAGAATCTGCTCGGGGTCGAAGGGCGCGGCCTGCCGCAGACCATGCAAGTGCTGGACAGCGGGCGGATAGGTATCGGCGCGCTCAGCCTGGGTCTGGCTCAGGGCGCTTACGAGGCTGCCTGCGAGTACGCCCGCCTGCGCCGGGCGTTCGGTCAGCGCCTCAACCAGCACGAAGCCGTAGCTTTCATGCTCGCCGATATGGCCACTGAGATCCAGGCTTCCCGCTGGCTGGTTTACCATGCCGCCTGGCTCAAAGATCAGGGCCGTCCCTTCACGAAGGAAGCATCGATGGCCAAGCTCTTCGCCAGCGAGGCTGCCGAGCGCGTGGCGCGCAACGCCCTGCAGATCCACGGCGGCAACGGCTACAGCCAGGAATATCCGGTGGAGCGCATCTACCGCGATGCCCGCCTGATGACGATCGGCGAAGGGACCAGCGAGGTGCAGCGGCTGGTGATCTCGCGACTGGTGGCCTGACCCTCATGTGGCCCGTGGCAGGCTCGGCCTGTCACGGGAAGACTATGGTTCGCCGCGCTTGCACGTTCCCAGCGCCTGCGCGTTGGCCCCGCGCCGCTTATGCCTGACTTGCATCGGCAGCCAAGTGGATACACAATACGTCTGTGCAACCAGTCACGCATCGGGCTTGATGGAGCACACGTCGTATGTCGCCGGGAGCAGGACCATGCAAACAGGCCAGCACCACCCCCTCGTCCAACTAGCGCGCGCGGCCATTGAGGCTTACGTCTGTGATGGGCATGTACTGAGCCCGGACGAAGCGCCGGCGCAGGCGGGGGGCCAGCCTGCCGGGGTCTTCGTCACCATTCATACGCGCAGCACCGGCGAACTGCGTGGTTGCATCGGCACCATCGAGCCCTGTGAGCCTGACTTGGCCCTCGAAACGATCCAGAACGCCATTTCTGCGGCCACGCACGACCCGCGTTTTCCGCCAATCCGGCCGCGCGAGCTAAATGATCTTGAGATCGATGTCAGCGTGCTGCACCCGGCTGAGCCCATCGGCTCGCCGGCGGAACTGGACCCAAGGCAGTACGGCGTGATCGTCCGGCAAGGCACGCGGCGGGGACTTCTGTTACCGGACATTCCGGGCATCGACGACGCCGAGACGCAAGTCGCCATCGCGCGCCAGAAGGCGTGGATCGGCCCGAAAGACCCGGTGAATCTGTACCGATTCAAAGTCGACAAGTACACCTGAAAAGTGAAACGGCAGACGTAAGCTCGCTGTTGGCAAAACCGGAGGCATCTTCATGAACGTCACTCTACTGCGTGCTCCAGGTTCCCCCGTCTTGCGCGTCGGTCACCGGGGCGCGCGGGGCCATGCGCCGGAGAACACGTTTGCTTCATTTAAGCGTGGGCTGGAACTGGGCGCGAGTGTGGTGGAAACGGACGTACACATCAGCCGCGACGGCGAGGTCGTGGTCATTCACGATCATACGGTGGATCGCACGACGAACGGCAAGGGTTACGTCAAAGATATGACCGTGGCGGAGCTGAAGCGACTGGATGCCGGCGCCGCGTTCGACGCCGCGTTCGACGCCGCGGGCACGTATGCCGGCGAACGTATCCCCACCCTGGCCGAGTTGCTGGAGTGGGCCAAACCGCGTGTGCCGCTGGCGATCGAGATCAAGAACGGCCCGCTCTATTACCCAGGCCTGGCCGCGAAAGTGATCGGCCTGCTCCGCCGGTACGATATGCTCAAACAGGCCATCCTGATCAGCTTCGATCATTTCGTCTTGCGGGAAGCACGCATCATCGACCCGGAGGTCACCACCGGCATCCTTTATGCCGGCCGGTTGGTCGACCCGATCCACGCGGCCCGCGAGGCCGGCGCCGCTGCCCTACATCCGCAATGGGCTTATGTCACCCCGGACCTGGTCGAGGTCGCCCATGCCGCCGGCCTGGCCGTCAGCCCCTGGTGTCCGAACGACGTCGAGACGCTGCGCTGGCTGGACCAGATGGGTGTGGACAGCATCGGCACAGACTATCCGGACCTGTTTGACAAGATGTAGTTCTCATTCAAGCCTTCCACCTGTTCGCCATCCTTTGTGCTGGTGCTGAACGCCAGTCCCTCGGCCCCAGCATCGACCACCACCTTGACCC
>Ga0209540_10000863_pt1 | contig 24764 bp, 19 predicted proteins | sample BarGraIncu01121A_FD_184501 | JGI IMG/M metagenome (GOLD analysis project Ga0209540, IMG submission 184501) | Arctic peat soil microbial communities from Barrow, Alaska - Barrow Graham LP Incubations 011-21A (SPAdes) (version 2) | ecosystem: Environmental > Terrestrial > Soil > Wetlands > Peat... | reverse complement strand
CGCTCGGCCCGAAAGGCTCCCGATAAGAATGCGCACGCCAACCGCACTACGGCGGCGCGCGAGCGAAGCGCCTCTGCGCTCATGTCTCCTGCCATTGTCACAGCTCGACGGTTGTTCGAACGACGCCGCCCGCTCAGGGAAGGCGCCCTCATGGCAAAGAAGTATCAAAGACGGCCCTGCGCCGGGCGGGAGAACCGTGCGGCGACGCGATCTTGCGCGCTCTTTGCGCACCGCCTGCGGCTTTCTTGCGCTAAAGCTTCGGCGCAACTTTCTTGCGTGGAAGCCATGGCGCAGATACCCTCTCTAGCGAATGCTCGCTCGAACGAAAAGCCAGACCCTCCTGCTTAGCTTGGCGACCGCCGGGTAAATAAACCCCGGTCCGGTCGCCCTCCGCCTCCACCGCCTTCGGGCTTGGGGGCTTTTTTGTGGCCGAGAACGGACAACAAGGAAACGAGATGAGTCGAATGCCAATCACCAAGTACCGGCCCTATCCGCCGGTCGAGCTGCCGAATAGAGCCTGGCCCACGAAGGCCATCGCCGAAGCCCCGATCTGGTGCTCGGTCGACTTGCGCGACGGCAACCAGGCGCTGATCGACCCCATGAACAGCTCCCGCAAGCAGCGGCTCTTCGACCTCCTGCTCAACATCGGCTTCAAAGAGATCGAGATCGGTTTTCCGGCTGCCTCGCAAACCGACTTCGACTTCGTTCGGCAGCTGATCGAGCAGAATCTGATTCCCGATGACGTCACGATCGTGGTGCTGACTCAGGCTCGCAAGGAGCAGATCGAGCGCACCTACGAGAGCCTGCGTGGAGCGCGGGCGGCGATCGTCCATCTCTACAACTCCACCTCGGAGTTGCAGCGCCGCGTCGTCTTTCGCAGCGATCAGAAGGGCGTGAAGAAGATCGCGGTCGACGGCGCCAAGTGGTGCCTGAGCGGCGCCGAGACCGTCCCCGACACCGACATCCGCTTCGAGTACTCGCCCGAGAGCTTCACCGGCACCGAGCTGGAGTATTCGGTGGAAGTATGCGAAGCGGTGCTCGACGTCTGGCAGGCGACGCCCGAGCGCCGCGCGATTCTCAACCTCCCGGCCACGGTTGAGATGTCTACGCCCAACGTCTATGCCGATCAGATCGAGTGGTTCTGCGCCAACCTCGACCGGCGTGAGCGCGCGATCATCTCGATTCACCCGCACAACGACCGCGGTACGGCCGTGGCCGCCGCCGAGATGGCACTGATGGCCGGCGCCGAGCGGGTCGAAGGAACGCTATTCGGCAACGGCGAGCGCACCGGCAACGTCGACCTGATCACGCTGGCTATGAACATGTTCAGCCAGGGCGTCGACCCGAAGCTCGATCTCTCGGATATCGACGAGCTGCGCCGCGTCGTCGAGTACTGCAATCAGCTGCCCGTCCATCCGCGCCATCCCTACACCGGCGACCTCGTCTACACGTCCTTCTCGGGTTCGCACCAGGATGCGATCAACAAGGGCATGGAGGCCTGGGCCAAGAAGCCGGAAGGCGAAGCCTGGGAAGTGCCGTACCTGCCGATCGATCCCAAGGATGTGGGTCGTTCCTACGAGGCGATCATCCGGGTAAACAGCCAATCGGGCAAGGGCGGCGTGGCCTACGTGCTCAAGACCGAGCACCATCTGGAGCTGCCGCGGCGCCTGCAGATCGAGTTTTCCAAGGCGATTCAGAAGATTGCCGACTCAGAAGGTGGTGAAGTGACGCCGGAGGAGATCTGGCGCGCCTTCGAGAGCGAGTATCTGAAGCCGGACCGCCCGCTCGAGCTGATCTCGCTCAGGCACCTGGAGGGCGAGCCCGGGCACGACCGCATCGAGGCAGTGCTGAGCGTGGACGGAGTCGAGCGAGCGGTTGTGGGTGCGGGGCACGGGCCCGTTGACGCTCTCGTTGCGGCTCTCGGCGAGGAGCTCGGCATCGGCGTTCGCATCCTCGACTACGCAGAGCATGCGATGCGCTCGGGCGCCGACGCGACGGCCGCCGCCTACATCGAGGCGGCTATCGACGGAGACGTGTTCTGGGGCGTCGGCATCGACGAGAGCATCGTCGTCGCCTCGATGCGGGCGCTGATCAGCGCGATCAACCGCGGCGCCGGATCGAGCCAGCGCTCGACCGGCTAGCGCTTGACCGCGAAATCGGCGGTCACGAGCATCACGGAGCGGCCCCCAAAGACGCCGGCGCCATGAGTCGAGCTGACCACACCAACCCCGAAAACCCTCCAGTGCGATGAGAGCAACACGCGCCGGTGCTCCGGGCTGGACAGCCAGCGCTTGACAACTCCACGCGGCGTCATCCGCGGTTGTGCCCAGAAAATGTTCTCGCCGGCCGAGAAGTAGCTTGGGCGGCCGCCGCCGTAAAAACTCTTCACGCGAGTGATGAAGCTGGCACCGTTTGGCGACGAATGCGCGAAGTAACCGTTAAGGGCCATTTGCAGCGAGTGCTTGTCGGCGGAGCGCATCAACCCCGGCACGAGCTTGAGGCTGCGAAGCCCGTAATGCTTACGGGCAGCATTGACCGCCGCTCCCAGTTGCCTCTCGTAGCGGGTCATGACAATCACGGACGATCTCTTCGCGGATTTTGTCTGCGCGCCGGCGACATCGCCCCGCGCCAGCGAAAGGACGCCGATGAGCAGCGCCAGCGCCAACGCGATTCCCAGCATACGCCGGCCGAGCACATGCCCACTGCCCTGTTCTCTCAACGCTCTTGCCTCAGTCACCTCGCCTCCCCCCGTAGCCGTACTTCGAGCGGCTATCCCGTTGCGCGGCATCCTAGAGAATCCACGCGCTCCAGGTAGCAGAGCAGATGATTCGGATAGCCGTGCCGGTTTCCTGCTGGGTGGCCCCGCGCCGGCAACCAGAACGGCACGGCAACGCGAGACATCAGCCGCGCGGAATAGGGCGACGGGCGCGCTTCGGCGGAGTGAAGAAGCGCCGGCGGGGTACGATCGCTGAGTGTCTAGCGAGGACTCAGAGCGCACCTCTGGCGAAAACGGCGTAGAAGCGACCGCATCGGAGGCGGAAGCGAGCTCGGGCGAAGGAGCTGCACTTCACGGGCCCGGCCCGCGGAAGCGGCTCTTCTTTGGCCGGCTGGGCCTGGTAATCGCCGCGTTGGGCACCGTCCTCATCGTCTGGGCGGCCGTGATCCTTTTCTTCGGCGACCCGGTCACCGCCCTCTACCAGGACTGGCGCCAGCATCAACTATCGGGCCAGCTGAACAAAGAGTTCAGGCAGTTCAAGCCGTCGGTCCCCTTCTCGAGTAAGAAGAACGGGGGGCCGTCGGCCGCGGCGATTCAGGCCGCCGCCCTGCATTTTTCTAACCAGATTCACGCGGGCCAGGCGGTCGGCCGCATCGAGATCCCGCGCATCGACATCAGCAAGGTCGTCGTCAACGGTACCGACTGGGCCTCCGATCTGAGCCGCGGGCCGGGGCGCTACCCACAAAGCTCCTGGCCGGGCATGGGGAAAGTCACGGCCATCGCCGGGCACCGCACCACCTTCGGCGCCCCGTTTCGCAACATCAACGAGCTCGCGCGCGGCGATCGCATCCGGCTCCTGATGCCCTACGGCACCTTCACCTATCGCGTCTTTGCGCACGAGGTTGTTCGCTCGAACGACTGGAGCATCCTGCACAAGCGGGGCTTCGATACGCTCGTTCTCTCGGCCTGCCATCCGCTTTACAGCGCGTCTCATCGCTGGATCGTCTTCGCGCGTTTGGTCTCTGTTACGGCGCCGGCGGGCTGAGTGATCAGTAGAAGAGCTGCCGAGGAAGTCTTTTTGTGCCGCCTCGCGCGATCCATGCGTGTATCTTGCCGAGACTTCATGCGGAGCCGATCGAAGGGATAGAAACAGGATGCGTTACGGACACTTCGACGACGAGCGGCGCGAGTATGTGATCACGCGCCCCGACACCCCCCTTCCCTGGATCAACTACCTGGGGAGCGAGGCCTATTTCGGAATCATCTCGAACACCGCCGGCGGCTACTCGTTCTATCGCGACGCTCGTTTGCGCCGGCTTACGCGCTACCGCTATAACAACGTTCCCTTCGACCTGGGCGGCCGCTACCTCTACCTGCGCGACGCCGTCTCCGGTGATTTCTGGTCGCCGTCCTGGCAGCCGACGCAATCGGAGCTCGAAGACTATGAGTGCCGCCACGGCATGGGCTATTCGGCCATCTCTTCGCGCCACGACGGTATCGAGGCCGAGACGCTCTACTTCGTACCCCTGGCCGAGAACCTCGAGGTCTGGCGCACGCGCGTCACGAACAAGCGCGACGCGGAGGCGAAGCTCTCGCTCTTCTCGGCGGTCGAGTTCTGCCTCTGGGACGCCTGGGACGACCAGACCAACTTCCAGCGCAACTTCTCGACCGGTCAGGTGGAGGTCGAAGACGGCGTCATCTACCACAAGACCGAGTACCGCGAGCGCCGCGATCACTTCGCCTACTTCGCCTGTTCCGAGCCGCTTGCCGGCTTCGACACACAGCGCGATACCTTCCTCGGCGCCTACAAGGGCTGGGATAGTCCCGCCGCCGTCGAGCGCGGCGAGTCGTTCGACTCGGTGGCTAACGGTTGGGCGCCCTGCGGCTCGCATCACGTCGAACTGACGCTTGCTCCCGGCGAGAGCAAGGAGATCATCTTCGTGCTCGGCTACTGGGAGAACCCGAACGAGGCCAAGTTCGATCCGCCCGGCTCGCAGACCGTCAACAAGAAGCTGGTCAAGCCGGTGATCGAGCGCTACCTGCGCTCCGACGAGGCCGAAGGAGCCTTCCAACGACTGCGCGACTACTGGTCGGAGCTGCTCGGGATCCTGCAGGTTCGGACGCCCGACGAGCACACCAACCGCATGGTCAACATCTGGAACGCCTACCAGTGCATGGTCACCTTCAACATGTCGCGCTCGGCTTCGTTCTACGAGTCGGGGATAGGGCGCGGGATGGGCTTCCGCGACTCCAGCCAGGACCTGCTGGGGTTCGTGCACATGGTTCCCGAGCGTGCGCGTGAGCGAATCCTCGACGTCGCCGCAACCCAACTCCCCTCCGGCGGCGCCTATCACCAGTACCAGCCGCTGACCAAGCGCGGCAACAACGACGTCGGCTCGGGCTTCAACGACGATCCGGCCTGGCTGATCCTCGGCGTCGCGGCCTACCTGAAAGAGACAGGTGACATCTCGATCCTCGACGAGGATGTCACCTACGACAACGAGCCCGGCTCCGAGTCGTCGCTGTACGAGCACCTGCAGCGCTCGCTTCGTTACACGCTGCATCGTCTGGGGCCGCACGAGCTGCCGCTGATCGGGCGCGCCGACTGGAACGACTGCCTCAACCTGAACTGCTTCTCGACCACCCCCGGCGAGTCGTTCCAGACGACCGAGAACAAGGAGGGCGGCGTAGCCGAATCGGTCTTCATCGGCGGCCTGTTCGTGCTCGCGGCGGAAGAGCTCGCGCAGATCGCCGAGCGTCGCGGCCACACCGACGAAGCGGCCAGCTACCGCGCCGACGGAGCCACGATGGATGCCACGGTGCGCGAGCACGGCTGGGACGGCGAGTGGTTCCGGCGCGCCTACGACTACTTCGGCGACGTCGTCGGTTCGAAGGAGAACGAAGAAGGGCAGATCTTCATCGAGCCGCAGGGCATCTGCGTCCTCGCCGGCATCGGCGTCGACGACGGCAAGGCGAAAAAGGCGCTCGACTCGGTCGCCTCGAGGCTGGCCTGCGAGCACGGAATCGTCCTGCAGCAGCCCGCCTTCTCGCACTACTACGTCAATCTCGGCGAGATCAGCACCTACCCGTCCGGCTACAAGGAGAACGCGGGCATCTTCTGTCACACGAACCCCTGGATCATGATCGGCGAGGCCATCATCGGGCGCGGCGACGAAGCCTTTGACTACTACCGCCGGATCAATCCCTCCGCGCGCGAGGACATCTCCGAGCTGCATCGCTGCGAGCCCTACGTCTACCCTCAGATGATCGCCGGCAAGGATGCGCCTAGCTTTGGCGAAGCCAAGAACTCCTGGCTCTCGGGCACGGCGGCCTGGAACTTCGTCGCTATCAGTCAGTGGCTGCTTGGTCTTCGCGCCGAGTACGACGGTCTGCGCGTCGATCCCTGCCTACCGAAAGAGTGGGAGCGGTTCGAGGCCACGCGCAAGTTCCGCGGGGCGACCTACCGGATCAGCGTGAGCAAGCCGAAGGGCATCTGCAAGGGCGTCGCGCAGGTCACCGTCGACGGCATGAAGACCGAGGGTAACCTGATCGCGCCGCACCCGGCGGGCGCCGAGGTCGTCGTTGAAGTGACGATGGGGTAGGCGCCTGAGGCGCCCGGCGATCGATTACGATCCTCCCCGGAGGGCAGAGGGGATAGCGGTTGACCCGGGCCTCTGGTTCCAATAAGGTTGCAAACGTTTTCGGGCGGCAAAGAGCGCTATTTATCAGCCGTCACTCGACTACTCAACCTAAGGCAGGTCGGCTTGCAGTGAACCCATACGGCTATTTCGACGAAGAGGCGCACGAGTACGTCATCACCCGCCCCGATACTCCCACGCCCTGGATCAACTACTTGGGCGCCGGCCGTTACGGCGGCATCATCTCCAACACGGCGGGCGGGTACTCCTTCGATCGCGATCCGCGCAACCGGCGCGTCAGCCGCTATCGCTACAACGCCATTCCCGACGATCAGCCCGGCCGCTACCTCTACCTGCGCGATCAAGACAGCGGCGAGTTCTGGAGCCCGACCTGGCAGCCCGTTCGCCGCGACCTCGACGCCTATGAATGCCGCCACGGCACGGCGTACACGAAGATCACGAGCGAATACAGCGGCATCGCCAGCGAGATCCTCTATTTCGTCCCGCCCATGGCCGAGGACGAGAAGTGTCCGTGCGAGCTGTGGGTCCTCACGCTGCGCAACGCGAGCAGCCGGCCCCGGCATCTACGCAGCTTCAGCTACATCGAGCTCAGCTTCCCCGACGCCTTCAACGACATGCACAACCTCGATTGGTCGCAGCACATCGTTCGCAGCAAATGCGAAGACGGAACCATCCACGCCAAGACCGTCTTCAACCCGACGACGACGTTTTTCTCTTCCAACGCCGAGCCCTACGGCTTCGACTGCGACCGCGATGTCTTCGTAGGCCGCTGCCGTGACCTCGGCAGCCCGATCGCCGTCGAGCAGGGAGAGCCTTCGAACCAGGATTCGCCGCGCGGAAACAGCGTCGGCTCCCTTTGTCACGACCTGGTGCTGGAACCGGGTGAGGAGCGCCAGATCGTCTTCGTGCTGGGTATCACCGACCACCCCGAGGAGATCGAGCGGGTGCTGGCGACCTATCGGAATGCCAAGCAGGTGGAGAACTCGCTCGCCGCCCTCAAGGCCGACTGGGATGAGTACCTGTCGCGCTTCACTGTCGAGACGCCTGACGCCGAGATGAACGCGATGCTCAACTTCTGGAACCAGGTCCAGTGCCGCACGACGCTTTACTGGTCGCGCTTCATCTCCGCCTATGAGACGGGCCTCGGGCGCGGAATGGGCACGCGCGACTCTGGCCAGGACACGCTCGGGACGATGCACAACGCTCCCGATCACGCCCGCCGCATGCTCACGAAGATCTGGGAGCTCCAGTTCGAGGACGGGCACACCTGGCACCAGTTTTATCCGCTCACGGGCGAGGGTGGGCCCGGTCACTCGACCGAGCTACCGGACTGGCCGCAGTGGTATTCGGACGATCATCTCTGGCTCGTCATCTCGGTTTGCGCCTACCTGCGCGAGACGGGCGACTTCGAGTATCTCGATCAGAAGGTGCCCTACGTAGAGGGAAGCGAGGACACGATCTGGGGCCACATGATGCGGGCACTCCAGTTCACGCTCGATAACCACGGCCCGCACGGGCTGCCGCGCATCGGCTTCTCCGACTGGGACGATACGCACAACATCGACCGCGGCTCGGGCAAGGCCGAGAGCGTCTTCGTGGCCATGCAGTTCTGCCGCACGATGCTCGATCTGGCCGAGCTGAGCGATCATCTGGGCCGCCCCGAGACCGAGCGCTTCCGCATTCTGCACGCCGAGATGGCCGAGATCGTCAACGGCTGTGCCTGGGACGGCGATTGGTACGTGCGCTCCTTCGACAACGAGGGAAAGCCGCTCGGCATCGCCTCAGAAGAGAACCAGAAGATCAGTCTCAATCCGCAGAGCTGGAGCGTGCTGGGCGAGGTCGCCTCGAGCGAGCGCGCCGAGAAGGCGATGGCGTCGATGCATGAGAAGCTGAACAGCGAGTTCGGCATTGCCCTGCTCTGGCCACCGTATGAGCACGGCACCAATCGCGTGCGCGGCACCAGTACCTTCCCGCCCGGCGCCAAGGAGAACGGCGGCATCTTCTGCCACGCGAACACCTGGGCGATCATCGCCGCCGCCATGCTCGGCCAGGGCGATCGCGCCTTCGAGTACTACCGCCAGATCCTGCCGCTGGCACGTGAAGACGCCGACCGCTTCAAGGTCGAGCCCTATGTCTACTGCCAGAACATCTGCGGTCCCGCTCACCCGCAGTTCGGCATGGGACGTAACGCCTGGCTCACCGGCACGGCCTCCTGGACCTACGTGGCCGGTACCCAGTGGATCCTGGGCATACGCCCCACCTACGACGGGCTCCGGATCGCGCCGGTGATCCCGCGCGACTGGCCTGGCTTCAGTGCCCGGCGCACCTACCGCGGCGTCGTCTTCGACATCACCGTGAAGCGTGCGGGCAAAGGCAACACCGTCTCGCTCGTCGTCGATGGCAAGCCGGTGGAAGGAAACGTCGTCCCGCTTCCAAGCGGAAAGGACGAGGTCACCGTCGAGGTGGCGCTCTCCTAGCTCGCGGTCCAAGCCGAAACGCATAACCGAGGAGTCGTCCATCGTCTCCCCGGGACATGTTCCGGTGCCAGGCACGGGATCGTTTCGGTATGCCCGAATACGGCTATGGGCAGGCGCTTCCAGTCGCGCAGTGTCGATCTGACATGTCCAGGTGGGAGGCAATACACTCCGCCCGTGGCGAGAGGCGGCAGATGAAGCGAGGCGACTTCCACGGCGAGGAGACGCTCCTGCTCGAGAGTGCACATTTGAGCGTCGAGGTTCTCACCGGCGCCGGGCCCCGCATCGCACGCCTCGCACTGGCCGGTTCGAGCGAGAACGTGCTGGGCGAGGTGCCCGATATCGGCTGGGACACTCCCTGGGGGCGCTTTAGCTTGCGCGGTGGGCATCGGCTCTGGTGGGCACCCGAAAATCCTCCGCTGACTTCGGCGCCGGACGAGGGCGATCTCCTCGTCGGCGAAGGCGCGAACGGGCTTCGCCTCGAGCGGCTAGAGGTTCAGTCCGGTCTGCGCAAGATGATGGAGGTCGAGCTAGCCACGGATCGCGCGGCCCTGACCGTCAGACACTGCATTCGAAACGAGCACAAAGCGGCGATCGAGTTGGCCCCTTGGGCGATCACGATCCTTCCGCTGGGCGGGGTAGCGCTATTACCGCAGCAGAGGGGGCCGATCGAGGAGAGCGAGTTTCTACCCAATCGAGCGCTCGTTCTCTGGCCGTATAGCTCGGTCTCGGACCCCCGCCTGGAGCTGGGTGACGAGTTGGTGCTTGTGCGCGCCGCCGCGGCACCGGCGCCCTTCAAAGTGGGATACCTCAACCGGGCTGGTTGGGCGGCCTATCTGCGCGGCGACGTCCTTTTCTGCAAGCACTTCGATCCGCAGGCAGAGCGCGCCCATGCCGACCTCAACTCGAACGTCGAGGTCTACTGCAACGAACGTATGCTCGAGCTCGAGACGCTGGCGCCTCTCGCTCGTCTCGAGCCTGGCGCCGAGGCGATGCACGAAGAGCGCTGGGAACTGCGCCGCGTCGGCGACGTCGATTCGAGCGCCGAGGGCCTCTTGGCTCTGGTGGCCGAGCTCGGCCTGCTCTAGGCGGCGTCCTTCAGGCCAACTTGGAGACGAGCGTCAGAGCGACTCCGCCCGCGACCGCGAAAACGCCCAGCGCGAGGCCGAGATGCCCGTAGGAAGACGGAGAGACGATCGAGAGATTGTGGTCGGTCAAGAAGAGCCCGGTACGAGCCAGCACCGCGGCGATCGCTGCAAACGAGGCCAGCGATGCGATCTGGTGCAGCGACGCGTCCTTCGCGTAGCCACGAACCATGCGAACGACGCCGAGTGTGACGATCAGCGCGGCGAAGACCAGCAACGCGGTGCCGAAGCGGGAGCCGGCGATGTTGAGCGTCGCGCTCTCGTTGCCTGCGAGATGAGCGGTCAACAAATCCTGACGGGAGCCCAGCGCGATGAGTCCGCCACCGAGAAGAAGTAGTAACCCAGCTAGCACTTTCGAGAGTATGCCGTAACGGCGCTGTCCGACTTGCAGGGCACGTGCTCGAGTGGCTAACGGGTCGTTCGACCGGCCAGGTGGAGGGAGAACCAGTCGCGCGCGAGTGCGGCGACCTTCTCCAACGCCCCCGGCTCATCGAACAGGTGCGTCGCCCCCGGAACTATCTCGAGCTTCCACTTGGTTGCGAGATTAGTGCTGGCGCGCTCGTTGAGGTCGAGCACCACGCTATCCCTTTCACCGACGATCAGCAGCGTCGGGGCGCTGACGTGCCGAAGCGCTTTGCCCGCGAGATCCGGGCGGCCACCGCGCGAGACGACGGCCTTGATCAGCTCCGGCCGTCCTGCGGCGGCCAGAAGAGCTGCGCCGGCACCCGTGCTGGCTCCGAACAGGCCAAGCGGGAGTGAGGTCGTGCCTTCGTTCGCATGCAGCCAGACCGTCACCGCCAGGAGTCGATCGGCCAGCATGGGAATGTCGAAGCGAAGCGCGCCGGTGCGGGAATCCTCTCTCTCCTCGCGCTCGCTCAGAAGGTCGATCAGCATCGTCGCCAGCCCGGCATGCTCCAAAACGGCGGCGACGTGACGGTTGCGCGGGCTGAAGCGGCTCGAGCCCGAACCGTGAGCGAAGAGGACGATGCCGTCTGCACCCTCCGGGATACGCAGCATCCCGGCGAGTTGCACATCGCCGACCGCAATAGTCACCTCGTTCTCGCGTGCCGTCATTCCCTGTCCGCCCGCATCGCTCTCTCGAGCAGTGTACGGACCTCGTCGTCGGAGACCTGCTCGAAGTAGTCGTACCAGAGGCTGACGGCGTAGAAGTTCTCGGGCCTGAGCGGGCTCACCAGCTCGTCCACCTCGGCGCTCAAGGCGGCGCAGGTGTCGAGGGCGGCGGTGGGAACGGCGACCACGATCCGCGCCGGGCTCTGTGCCCGAACCGCCACGACGGCCGCGCGCATGCTGGCGCCGGTGGCGAGACCGTCGTCTACGAGGATCACCGTCTTGTCCGTGAGTGTCCTGTCGGGCCGATCGCCGCGGTAGAGACGCTCTCGCCGCGTTAGCTCAGCGCGCTCGCGCTCGCTGACCGCGTCGATTGCATCGCTCGTCAAGCCGAGATGACGAATCACGTCGCGGTTCAGAATCCGTGCCCCGCTGGAGGCGATCGCGCCGAACGCGAGCTCCTCGTGGCCCGGAACTCCGAGCTTGCGGACTACGAATACGTCGAGCGGAACATCGAGCGTTCGCGCAACCTCGAATCCCACCGGCACGCCGCCGCGCGGAAGCGCAAGCACGACGACATCGTCCCGCCCCGCGTAACTCGAAAGCGCCTCGCCTAGATACCGCCCGGCATCCGCGCGGTCGCGGAAGCGACTTGGTATCGGACTTTGCCCGGTCTGCACGGCTCGTCGTCCCCTCGCTCGAGATCTACGCCATAAAGGATGCAACACCAGCGCCCCGCGCGGGGACCGGATTCAGGGGAAGTTAAGAAAGCTTCGCTATCGTGGTCGCGCGTCCAGGGAGCGCTTTTCTTAAGCACAGGACCGGTGCTTGACAGCGAACGCATGTTCGATTAGAACGGAGGCTCCGATCCCTCGAGTCGTTTGACTCGTTACGTAACCCCCTATCCCGTAATGACAGTCATGGCACCTCCCACTTGACTTCGAGCGCAGGCGAAGACCCAGCATGACCGACTTGGATACCAGCCAGACAACACAGATAGCGGAGCCGTCCGCAATCGCGCGATTCGCTGCTTTCGTGCGCATGTCGTTTAACTCGCGCTGGGAGATCGCACGCGAACTACCGAAGAGCGGCACCGGTGTCACGATCGCGGCGATCGTCCTGAACGTCGTCCTGGGCATTCTGCCCGTGCTCTTCATCCTCGGTACGAGCTTCATGCTCGGCCAGGTTCCCGAGGCCACCAAGGCAGGCGTCCACTCGGGCGCCTGGAACTCGCTCGTGATCGCCTTCCTCCTTGCGGCTTCGGCCTTCGTCGCCCTGCAGTTGCTGACGCCGCTCCAGGCTTCGCTCGGCGAGTTGATCACGAGACGCATCGACGGCCAGGCAGCCGATCGTCTGATCAGCGATTCGCTAAAGACGCCGGGAATCGGCCCGCTCGAGGACCAGGAGCTGCTCGATGAGCTGAGCGAGTCGGCTACCCAGCTGGAGTTCGGCTTCCGTACGCCGGGCCGCGCCTGCGCGGGGCTGGTGGCGCTGATCGCCCGTTATCTCCAACTTGTCGGTCTGGTAGCTATTGTCGGCATCGTCTTCTCGTGGCTCGCCGCGGCCGCGCTCTTTCTCGCCACGATGCTTTTCCGCTACGGCCAGCGTGGCGGTTTGCGCAAGTACTCGGCCGTCTTTCGTAAAAACGCCAACATTCGTCGCAAGAGCTACTACTTCCGCCGCCTTGGTTTGGATCCGCCCGCGGCCAAGGAGCTCCGCGTCTTCGGCCTCGCCCCGTGGGTGCGGGAACGCTATCGCGAGTCCTTTCTCGAGTCCATGGACCCGGTCTGGAAGGAGCGACGGCGCATCTACCTCAAGCCTTTTCTCTTGATCACTGCGTTTGCGCTTCTCGTCTCGGCGGCCACGCTCGCCGCGCTCGGCCACGCCGCCGCCGGTGGAGGAATCGGGCTCAGAGACCTCGCCCTCACCTTCCAGGCCGCGATCGCGATCGTCAACCTCGGCAGCCACTACCCGGAGTCGGACACTCAGACCCAGTTCGGCATGATGTCCTACGCCGGAATGCGGGGCTTCGAGCGCGGCGTCGAGAGGTACGAGGGAAGTACCGTCCAGCTAGAGCCCATCCGCGATCCGACGGGTCTACCCAAGAAAGAGCTCCACTTCGATCACGTCTCTTTCGGTTATCCGGGTAGCGACCGTCAAGTTCTGAACGAATTCGAGCTCTCGATCCCAGCCGGTAAGTCCACCGCCATCGTCGGTCTCAACGGAGCCGGCAAGACCACGCTCGTGAAGCTGCTCGGACGTCTCTACGAGCCCGACTCTGGGTGCATCTGCACCGACGGTATCGACGTTCGCCATTTCCCGATCGACGACTGGCACCGCCAGATCGGCATCATCTTCCAGGACTTCAACTGCTACGAGCTGTCGGCCGCCGACAACATCGGCTTCGGCTCGGTCCCGCACCTCGGCGACCGCGAGGCGATCCGTAAAGCGGCGCGCCAAGTCGGCATTCTCGAGGCGATCGAGCGGCTCCCGAAGGGCTTCGACACACCGCTCTCGCGCCAGTACGAAGGCGGCGCCGACCTCTCGGGAGGCCAGTGGCAGCGCATCGCGATCGCGCGGGCGCTGTTTGCGCTCGAAGGGGGAGCGTCGATCCTAGTGCTCGACGAGCCGACGGCCGCTCTCGACGTGCGCGCCGAAGCCGCATTCTTCGACAACTTCGTTGAGCTGACACGCGGTGTCACGACCATCCTGATCTCGCACCGCTTCTCGAGCGTGCGCCGCGCCGACGGAATTGTCGTACTTCAGAGTGGCCGCGTCGTCGAGCAGGGGACGCACGCAGAGCTTCTGGCCGCAGAAGGCCGCTACGCCAAGCTTTTCCAGCTCCAGGCTGAGCGCTTCGCCCGCGGCGAGGAAGAGGGCGAAGACGAGGAGGGAGACGAGCTGTGAGAGAGGTGGTCCGCGGCGCACGCACGCTACTCGGCCTGGCCTGGCGTTACAGCAAGCCCAAGACGGCGCTCGCGGTCGGTTTGATGCTGGCCAACTACGCCGCCGCTCCGCTCGTCGGCCTCTCGCTCAGAGACCTGACCAATTACGCGCTCGCCGGCGACGGAACTCGGGCGGCGATCGCCGGAGCGGCCACTGCAATGCTGGTCATCTTCGGACTGACGCTCGGGCACTTCGCCCACATCGCCTACTTCGAGCTGGCCGACACCAACATGCTCGAGCTCGACTCCGATCTGATCCTCCTCGCCAACGGCTCCCCGGGTATCGAGCATCAGGAGCGAGCGGATTACACCGACCGGTTGACCATCATCCGCGAGGAGATGTTCCAGCTTCAAGCCTCTCTGGAAGCCCTTCTCACGGGGTTCGGTCTCACGGTCGCGATGATCGAGACCGGCGTCTTGCTGGCGATGATCAATCCGATTCTTCTGCTTCTGCCGCTGCTCTCACTACCGCCGCTGCTCACCGGACGCTGGGCTCAGAACCGCCTCGACCGGGCGCGAGACGAAAGTGCCGGCGAGATTCGCCTCAGCCGGCACCTCTTCCGCCAGGCTACGAGTGCCGGCCCGGCGAAAGAGTTGCGCCTGTTCGGGCTCCAGGGCGAGCTTCGCCGTCGTCACATGGAGCTCTGGGACGGAGCCACCAAGCGGCTCTGGCGCATCCACCGCTCGAACACCGTCCTCCGCGCGCTTGGCCAACTCGTCTTCGCTGTGGGATACGTAGCCTCGGTTCTACTCGTCGTTCGGGGCGTGATCACGCAGCACGGAAAGCCCGGCGACGTCGTGCTCGCGATCACCTTGGCCGCTTTGGTGAATGCCCAGGTCTCGATCGGGCTGGGGCTCGTCTACAACCTGCAGGGAATGGCGAAGATCATCGGCCGCTACCACTGGCTCAAGCAGCTGGTGGCCGGAGACCAGCGGATCACGCCTGACCGACCGACGCCGTCACGGACGACGACGGGCATCGTGTTCGACAACGTTACCTTCCGCTACCCGGGCACCGACAGGGTCGTGCTCGGCGGCGTGAACCTCGAGCTGCCGGCCGGTTCGACGGTCGCCATCGTGGGCGAGAACGGCGCCGGTAAGACGACGCTCGTCAAACTGCTCTGTCGCTTCTACGAGCCGCAAGAGGGGCAGATGCTGCTCGACGGCGTCGATATCCGCCGCTTCGACATCGCCGAGTGGCGTGAGCGAATCGCCAGCGGTTTCCAGGACTTCGCGCGTTTCGAGCTCATCGCCCAGCAGACCGTGGGCGTCGGCGATCTGCCTAACCTCGACTCCGAGCCCGCGGTCGAGGGGGCGCTGGAGCGCGCACACGCGGAGGACATGATCGGCCGCCTCGACGAAGGCCTCTCGACCCAGCTCGGCAAGAGCTACGCCGAAGGCACCGAGCTTTCCGGTGGGCAGTGGCAGAAGCTGGCTCTGGGAAGGGCAATGATGCGCGAGCAGCCGCTCCTACTCGTCCTCGACGAGCCCACGAGCGCGCTGGATGCGCAGGCCGAGCACGATCTCTTCGAACGCTATGCCGAGAGCGCCACGCGGGTCGGCTCCGCCACCGGCGCGATCACGCTCTTCGTATCGCACCGCTTCTCGACTGTGCGCATGGCCGATCTGATCCTCGTCGTCGCTGACGGCAAGGTGCTGGAGTCGGGCAGCCATGCCGAGCTGATGCGGCTGCGAGGCCTCTACGCCGAGCTCTATGAGCTACAGGCGAGCGCTTACCGCTAGATTGCGTCGATGCGGCCGTTTCGCGGCACCAGGGCCGCCCGAACTGCTCGACGCACTACCAGCGCGCCTTCGCGGCTCGTCCAACCCCTGGTATCCGTGCCTCAACCGCCTCGGCCGCGCCTCTCTATCGGAGTAGCTCGTACACTCCTCCAGGAGTGAGAGAGCTGCACGCGACCATCCAGAAGGAGCCCGAAGAACTGCGGCAGAAGGCCGCCGTGGTCGTTGACGTTTCTCCGTGCGGGCCTTACTCGCTCGCCCTCTCGGCGCGGGGCGCCAGCGACGCCTGTAGACGTTTCCGAGGCGGCGAGCTCACCGCTCTGGTCGAAGGCAAAGACGGGGTTGAGATCGTCCGGGCGAAACAGAGGCCTGATGGCACGGTCAGCCTGAGCGCGAGCAGTGAGCGCGGCCTGGAGCGGCTCCGCTTCGAACTGGCGCTCGACGACGATCACTCCGACTTTCTCGAGCGCTTCGGCGACGACCCTCTTCTCGGCGCGACGCTGCGGGCCCTGCGAGGGCTGCGACCGATCAGGCTCACCACGGTCGCTCACGCTCTTCTGCGCGCGCTCTGCGGGCAGCTGATCACAGCGCGTGAGGCGCGGAGCATCGAAGCCCGTGTCATCCGCAAATGCTCGCGGCGCGATCCCGTGAGCGGTCTCTACGCTCCACCCACGCAAGAGCAACTGGCGGCGCTTTCGCCGGCCGAGCTCTGTCGGCTCGGTCTGGCACCGAAGCGCGCCGCGGCACTCGTTCGGCTCTGCCGGACGCTCGACCTGGAGCGACTGCGGGAACTGCCATCAAGCGCCGTTTTCGCCCGGCTCGCTCGTGAGCGAACGATCGGGCCCTGGTCGATCGGCGTTCTTTTCCTCGAGGGCCTCGGTCGCTACGACCACGGTCTGGTCGCCGACCTCGGGCTGGTGAAGCTCAACTCCGTACTCGCCGGCCGCTGGGTCGGCGAGGCCGAGACGGGTGAGCTGCTTGCCCGCTACGGAGAGTGGGAGGGCCTCGCCTCCGTCTACCTGCTGCAGGGCTCGCGCCGGGGGCTGGTTCCGCTCGGTCGAGGCGCCCTGGACGTGAGGACGGCCGCCCGAGCCGTGCGCCGATAGCAAGCTCTTGGCGGCGAGCGAGGTATAGACTCCGCGCGATGAGCGTGGACAAGCGGCGCATCGTCGTCATCGGCACGGGCAAGATCGGAGAGGCTCTGATCAAGGGCCTGTGCGCGTCGGGCTGGCGCAAGCCGAGCGAGATCATCGCCACCGATATCCACAGCGAGCGCCTGCAGGCGATCAAGGAGCGTTGCGGCGTCGAGACGAGCGAGTCGAATCGTGAAGCGGTCAAAGACGCCGGCCTGATCGTCGTCGCGGTCAAGCCACAGGATCTGCCCGCGCTCCTGGACGAGATCGGAGACGTGCTCACGAGCGAGCAGACGGTCCTCTCGGTCGCGGCGGCCGTGCGGACGCCGAATATCGAGAAGCACCTTTCCGCGAACGTTCCGGTCGTGCGCGCGATGCCCAATACCCCGGCTACGGTGCAGGAAGGCATGGCGGGAATCTGCGCCGGGGCGCACGCCGGCGAAGAGCATCTGGCGCTGGCCGAGGAAGTGCTCGCCCACCTTGGAGCGGTCGTGCGAGTGCAAGAGGACGCGATGGACGCCGTAACAGCGGTCTCCGGTTCAGGCCCGGCCTACTTCGCGCTTCTCGCCGAAGCGATGATCGAGGCCGGTATCCTGCTCGGTCTCTCGCGTGAGATCTCGACGCAACTCGTTGTCCAGACGATGTTCGGGACTGCGAAGTTGTTAAGAGACGAGCACATCCATCCGGTTGAGCTACGCGAGAATGTGACTTCACCCGGCGGCACGACGATCAGGGCTATTCGTGAGCTCGAGCGCGCCGGTATCCGAGCCGCCTTCCTGAATGCCATCCAGGCGGCCATGGAACGCTCGCGCGAGCTCAGCGGCGACGATCAGTAAGGCCTCGGCCGGGGCCGCCAGTTGATCGCGCGCTGACGTAGATCACGTCATATAGTGCAGTCCGTATGTCGGCCCCACCGGAAGACCACGGGACGCTAGACGTCCTGACGATAAACCGGCCCGATCAGCTCAAGGCGCTAGGGCATCCTCTGCGCCTGAGGGTGCTCGAGATGCTGGGTGAGGAAGCCGGACGAGCATTCACGAACAGGGAGATGGCTGGCCGGATCGGCATCGACCCCGGCCACCTGCATTTCCACGTGCGCATGCTGCTGAAGGCCGGGCTGATCCAGCTGGCCGACGAAAACGAAGGCCGGCGCGAGAAACCGTACCGAGCGGTTGCCCGACACATCACGGTCGCACCAGAACTGCTCTCGGCGAACACTGTCATCAGCGACGTGCACTCGGTCATGCTCGAGGAGGTACAGCGCGGCCTGGCCAAGTACTCGCAAACCGGGCGCTTCCGTGTGCTCACCGACGCCGTGCGCATCAATCCCGATCGCCTCTCCGATCTGATCGATCAGGCCGTCAAGCAGGCCCAGTCGGAGTACGACCCCGAGTTGGATCCGATCGTGCTGACGGTCTTCATGCACCCACCGGCGACGCGGGAGTAGCCGAGGGAGACGGCGGCGGAGTGCCGGCCGAGCGAGTATAGCAAACGGGCTATACTCCGAACATGATGAGTAACGATTCCGGCGATGCCCCCGACCGTCTTGAAGCGGCCGGCTCGGCGCAGCAACCGCCCGCTGCCGTCGGTGGCCGAGGCAAGCGCCTTCGGTCCGATTGCGCTCGAGCGAGCCCTCTTCGCGCTGGTCGCGCTTTCTTTCCTCGTGGGATTCGTTTCCGCTCTGAGCTCTCGCAGAGCCGACTGCGGCGCAAATGGGAGCGACCGCTCGATCGGGCCGCTGGTACTCCTTTTCGGCGGCGCGGTTCCGGCCGCTATTGCGTTCGGCGCCTACGTTCTCCTTCTCGGATATCAGAGACGGCGCCGCTCGATTCGCATCGCCGGTGCGGCGGCTGTCTCGCTGGCGATTCTCGAGTTGATCGCGGGTCTGTTTTGGCTAGTCGCGAACGCAATAGGCTGCGGCTCCAACTAGCCGAATCGAGATCGCCAACTAACCGATACGCGCGCCTGACGTCTACTTCTCGCTCCACGCCTGATCTTTAGCTATTCTTTCGGCGAGCCGCGCTCTCCGTCAGTTGCTCTCTGAGCGTCGGCACGTCTATTCCTGGTGGTCACGGCGCGGCAACCCATGCCGCCCTCCCATGTCAGAGACGACAGACCAACTTCCGACAACGCTCGACCAAGCCGGCGAAGAAATCGTCGCCAAGGCTCGCCGCGCCGAAACGTGGGCGGGCGAGTCGTTCCTGCGCGAAGGCGAGGATCCGGCAAAGGCGATGGCCTCGGGCACGGCTCGCAGGCGCGCTCTCGACGATGCGATCGCCGAGATCGAGAAGGGGAATGCGGCGCCGTCGCCCGAGTGGAAAGTCCGCTACGCGCTCATGCTCGGGCTCGAGCGAGTGCTGACGGAGAAGCCGCCCCACTTGGCTTCGGGGCTGGAGCTCCGGCGCCACCAGGTCGATGCGCTCGCCGGCATGCTCACCGAGCTGATCGCCGCCAACCAGCGCCAGGTCGAGGCGGCCTTCGCCAACGGCCGTCTCCCCGACGAGGCGGAGCTGGAAGAGGAAGAGGAGGAAGAGAACGGCTTTGGAGAGCCGCATCCCGACGAGGAAGAAGAGTTTCCGGAACTGGCGCCCGAGCAGGATTCCGGCGCGATCAGGCGCTTCCGCTTCCGTCATCCGACCGCTTCGGGCAAGACGATCGCGGCGGCCGGCTTCGTCGAGGCGGCGCGAACGGTCGGCGTGCTCATCCTCACTCACCGGCGCCTGCTCGTAAGTCAGTTCCGCCACGATCTCACCGATACGGGCTATGCCAAGCGGTTTTCGGACGTGATCCTGCGTGGGCATCGCGTCCGCAAGCCGAACCCGATCACGATTCAGACCTATGCCTGGTTCGCGCGCCACCACGCCGAGGTCGAACCGACCGCGTACCAGCTGGTGATCTGCGACGAGGCGCACACGGCGCTGGGCGAGAAGACGAGCGCGGCCATCCGCGCCTTCCCCGACCCGGTCTTCATAGGCATGACGGCCACCGAGCAACTCATCGCCAAACAGGTATCAGACGTCTTTCCCGCCTCGGTCGATGATCTGCCGCTTCAGGACGCCGCCCGCCGCGGTCTGATCGCGCCGCTTCGCTGCCTGCGTGTTCCGCCCGTGGCGGCGATTCACTCCGTTCCGATCGTCGGCGGCGACTTCGACGAGCGCGCGCTGGCGCAGGTTCTCGACCACACGGCGCTGAATCAGGCCGCCGCGAGCCTCTACCGCGATCGCTTCGACGACACGCCCGGCATCGTCTACGCCGCCGGCGTCGATCACGCTTACAACCTGGCCCAGGAGTTTCGGGCCGCCGGTCTCAAGGCCGAGGCCGTCAGCGGTCGCACGCCGCCGGTGAAGCTGGCCGAGACGCTGGCCGCCTATGAGCGCGGCGAGATCAACGTGCTGATCAACGCTCAGCTTCTGGCCGAGGGTTGGAATTCGCCCCGCGCCACGATCTGCATGCATCTGGCTCCAACGGCCTCCCGGCGCGTCTACCAGCAACGGATCGGTCGCATCATGCGCACACATCCGCGCAAGGAGGCGGGCGTCGTCATCGACTTCGTGCCCAAGTCGGCCACGCACTCGGAGAAGGTGGTCTCGCTGCACTCCCTGCTCGCCGCCGACTTCTACCGCGAAGGAGCTCGCGTGACCCCGGCGCCCAGGCGAAGAATGCAGCGCCGGGCACGCCGCCGCCTTGCTCCGGCGCCCTGGCTGGTGCCTGTAACGCCCGATGTCAAGCGGCGTCTGGCCGTGATCGCGCGCGAGTGGCAGAGGATCGATCCGAAGTACCTCGACACCGACGAGCAGCGCTTCTGGGCGATGATCGCCGGGCGCAGTATCCGTTTCGAGGAGCGAGCCGAGTTCGTGCGCAAGCTAATCGAAGGCAACACCAGCAAGGTGGCGCTCGAGCAGTTCCTCTTCACCTGCGCCGCCGAGAACGCGAATCGCCGTCTCCGCTTGATGGCGCTCGTCGACCGAGTTGCCACGCCCGTGGAACGGGCCGACTATGACGATCTGGTCACGCTCGTCACTCAGGCTCCAACCTGGGAGAAGGAGCGCCTGCAAGGAATACGCGTGCTCCTGCGAACTCTCGCCGAAGGTAAGGCGGACGCCCCCGAGCAGATTCTCGTGCGCTGGCTCTGGCGGCTGGCGCGCGCGAGCCGCAAAGCTCAAGACCGTAAGGCGAGCGCCGAGTTCGCCGATGCCAAGCGTCTGCTCGGCGCTGCGGCCAACTCCCGTGGGCGCCGCCACGAAGAGAACGTTGCCCGGCTCGTCAACGTAGCCCGCGAGCAGCCGTTGCACGTCGGGGCGGCTCTGCTGGCCTCGGCCGAGGGCTACACACCGCGGGCAACACAGCTGATCGAAGCGGCGCGGGAGCGATTGGCCGGTGTCGATGAAATTGCTGCGGCGCTGGCCGAGAACCTACCGGCGCCAAAACTTCAGTCTTCGCGCCGAAGGCGACGGAGGAAACGGCGAGCTACAGCGCCTCAGCAGGGAAAAACCGGTAACGCGAAGACGGCATCGAGTAAGAACTCAAGCCCGGAAGCACAGCCGCAGCAAGGCGCGGAGGCCGGCGCCGGAGAAAACGGGCAGAACGAAGCCCCTGCTTCCGAGGCCGCGACGGACAGCGCGCAGGAAAAGCCGAGCGCTCTCCCGCTGCCAGATAGCAGCTCGTAGCAATCTCGGGGCGCGCGGACGATTACGAGCCGGCGCTAGGCGGTCGTAGGGCCTGAGTCGCCGCCGTCATTCTCGCGGTCGCGCAAGAACTTGGCCAGCTCCGCGGCCAACGATTCGCCGCTCGGGATATCCGGCTCGTACTCCTCTGGTGGCTCGCCCGAGTCGCTCTGGCGCTCGAGCGCCTCGATGTACGACGTCGTCTCCTCGTCGCCGGCCACAGCTTCGCTGACGCTCTCGGTGTAGCTGTCCACCGCCTGCTCCAGCTCTTCCAGATCGAGATCCGTTTCCAAGAGCTGATCGACGCGCTCGCAAAGCGCGAGCGCCGCGCGGGGGCTGGGGGTAAGCGACACGTAGTGCGGAACTGCCGCCCAAAAGCTGACGGTTTTCATCCCCGCCCTTCGGCAGGCATCCTGAATCACGCCCACGATCCCCGTCGGCCCCTCGTAATGAGAGGTATCGACATTGAGCTGATCGATCAAGTCGCTGTCGTCTCCGTTTGCGCTGACGGGCGCAGGGCGAGTATGAGGCACGTCGGCGAGGAGCGAGCCCAGAGTGATTACCCGCTCCACGCCGAGATCGCTTGCAAGTCCTACGACGAGCTCCGTAAAGGAGCGCCAGCGCAAGTTCGGCTCGACTCCGATGAGCAGGACGACGTCGTGGCTCTGGCCTTCGGGCCGAGCGTGGAAGAAGGCATTCTCGGGCCATATGAGCTCACGAGTCTCCTCATCGATGAGCGAGACCTGCGGACGGGTGGCCTGAAAGTCGAAGAACCCTTCCGGATCGATCTCGGCGAAGCGTGTGGCGTTCCAGAGACGAGCCAAGTAACCCGCGGCAAGAGTCGCGCCCTGACCGCCGTCGTTCCAGCCCTGAAAGGCGATGATGAGAACCGGTCGCTTTAGCTTCGGCCGCGAGACGATCTTGAGCTCAGTCATCTAGACAGTTTAGGTGGCCGCCGCGTTACCCGACGGTCGAGGTGTCAATAGACGGATGAAGGCGCGCGCGGTTTGATCCGCGCAGGCTCCGGTGATCGAAAGGACGGCTCGACCGGTCATGAGCACGTCAACACGACGTGTGGACCAGCGCAGGGCCGAGTGGCATCTACTGCAGCCGGGACGACAGGGGGCGTGCCCGCCAGTGCCCTCACGCCCCGAGGCCATCACGGCTGCTAGTAGTGCATACGCCCGCCGCCGTGACCCTTGACGACTACGACTGTGCTGCTGGTCGTAGTGACAGTGGTGACGGTCGTCTTCGCGGGCTTCTGCCTTGCTGCGGCTCCTGGACCTGCGAGGATCGCCGCAGCGAACACCGCGCTGAGCGCGAGCAATACGAGGAGTTTGGCCATTCTTCCCTCCTTCCTCTCAGAATCGAAGGTCTTGCATCAACTCGGCGGCATGCCGGTACAGGTGCGCCGCCTCATCCGTGGTTCCGCGTGCGCGGGCTAGGTCGCCCAGCGCTACGTAGGTGCGCGACAGGTTGCTGGTAGCGCGCACGCTCTCGAACAGGCCCTTGACCTCTTCCAATGCCTCCGCGGCTTCGTCGAGCCGGTTCTGGGCAAGTAACGCCTTGCCCAGCACGAGACGAGCCTCGCCGACCTGTTCGGGATCGACTGCCTCGTCTCCGATCAACTCGATCGCGTATCGAGCCTGCTCTTCGGCTTTGCTCGGGTCACCGGTCTCGAGATAGAGGCTGGCTATCGACGAGATCGCGCCGCCGCTCCATTCGTTGGCGCCGGCGTCGAGGAAAATCTTGTACGCGCGCTTGAAGCTCGCGAGCGCGTCGTCGTTCTTACCGAGCAGCGCATGGCAGAAGCCGAGGTTGTTCAGGACTTTCCCGAGCTGGAACTGATCCTCGGCCTCTTCGTACTTCGCTCGGGCCTTCTCGGCATAGGTGCGCGCCAAGACGAAGCGACCTTCGCGCTCGGCGACGAGCGAAGCCTGCATATAGGAGTAGCCGATGACGCGAGGGTCACCGAGTTGCTCGGAGAGCTCGACCGCGCGCTCGGCGTCTTCGCGCGCCGCTTCGATATCGCCCACACGCTGGTAGCAGACGGAGCGATAGCCGAGCACCTGCGCGCGCGTAGAGTCGGCGGCCAGAGGAAGTTGCTCGAGCAGCTTGTGCGCTTCGGTCAGAAGCGAGATTGCAACGTGCGTGCTGCCGAGTTTCGTGCGCGCGACACCCAGCTTGAACAGAGCCTCCGCGCGAGTGACATCGTCGAGTTGCTCGGCGTCGACCAGCTCGCGGGCCTTGGTCAACACCTCCAGCCCCTCGCGAATCTGACCCTCCTCCATCATTGCCCAGCCCTCGCCGAGCAGCCGTCGAGCAGAAAGATCGGCCGACCCCGATGCCGCGACGGCGGTCTTGGCGTCGGCGAAAACTTCGAGCGCGCTCTCGAACTCGCGCGCCTGCGCGTGTGCCTCAGCTCGCGCAAGCATCGCCTCGACCCGAGCGCGATCTTCCGTCGACACTCCGTGGGCGAGGTAGCCGGGATCGACGCTCAGCCGGGAGGACAGGTACTCGACCGTGTCCGGCGTCGGCCGGGTCTTCCCGAGCTCGATCTGGCTGATGTACTCCTTGGAGAAGCGGACGCCGGCGAGATCCGTCTGCGTCAATCCAAGTGCGACACGCCGCTGACGAACACGCTCGCCAAGCCCGATCTTCGGTCGTTGGCGCTCGGTTGCCGGAACGGCATGTGTGTCGGCGTGAACCTGCGGCATTTCTACCCCCTCTGATACTCGTCGGCTTCCCAATTGGCTGCAATCACCTGTTCGGGTACTACCTACTCACCTCAGCGGGAGAATACCCCGGCATGAGCTGGCCCAGAAAGTTACCCGCATCCGCAGATTTCTGTCAGGAGCGCAGTTTGCAGGCTCTTTGTGCCGCTTTTGGGGTGCACAAATCACTTGACTGAGCTACTTGACTAGGCTTCTGAGCGGTCATATAGTGAGGTCACGCCGACTAAGTCAGACGCCAGACGCGGTCGGATGGGAAGAAAGGCCAGCGACGATAGTTCCGAAGTCGTGGCTGGGCCGCAGAGCCACAGCTCTCGGTTCGTCGCCAAGGCCAATCTTTCGGGAGCGCCCCCTGGAGCCGCAGCCGGGGGTCTCCCCAAAACGGATTGAGCCCCGGGTGCCGCAGCCGGGGCTTTTTCCTATGGTGGGCGTCTAACGAAACGAAGCACTCCGCCGTCTGGGCGCGCTCGGCGGCGCTACCGGCTAGG
>Ga0209540_10000862_pt1 | contig 24774 bp, 15 predicted proteins | sample BarGraIncu01121A_FD_184501 | JGI IMG/M metagenome (GOLD analysis project Ga0209540, IMG submission 184501) | Arctic peat soil microbial communities from Barrow, Alaska - Barrow Graham LP Incubations 011-21A (SPAdes) (version 2) | ecosystem: Environmental > Terrestrial > Soil > Wetlands > Peat... | reverse complement strand
CCGACAACATCAATCCAATCACAAGAATGACAAAAATATCCTGTACTCGGGAGGAGATCAGCATGATAAGTACCATAACAGCGCCTGCCCCAATCCATGCCGAAAATACAAGAGCCCAGTTTCCCAGACCATGAAGGTTGCCTGTGGTTATACCGGCAGAGAATCCAAGGATGACTATAGCAACACCCAGGCTTGCGCCGGAACTCACTCCAAGAACATAAGGGCCCGCCATAGGATTACGGAAAAGAGTCTGCATCTGCAAACCACTAAGCGACAATGCAATGCCGACGAACATGGCTGTAAGTGCCTTCGGCAGCCTGAATTTCATTACAATGGTCTCAACATCTGAACCCGAATGACCTGTAAGAGCCTGAAAAACTTCAGAGATTTTAAGATTTACTGACCCGAGAAAAACATCGAGAATAAAGAACACGATAAGCAGCACTATCAATATACTGAAAATCAATGCTGCTCTTTTGTTCTTATATTGAATCTCAATATTGTTCATCTCCTTTCCCTTCTATATTTCAATTATTCAATTTTCCTGTAATAAACCAGATCATAGTTTTCAAAAAGCTCCGGGTGAAGTATAGAGGCTATATCCTTCAGAATAACCTGTGGATTTATTGTCCCGCTTTCCCAGTAATCATTGCCTCCTCCTGGTGAGATTCTTTTGTTATTATTATAGAGGTTTTCGTTTTTAAAAGATTCGATGGCTGTAAGCCTTGGATCAAATGCTGCAATCTCGGATTTTGAATTTACACTTCCTGTATTTAGCCAGAACTCTGCCTTAGCCGACTGAAGGAATACATTTTCAAGACTATAAGGCATCGATACTGAAGACTCCATATCACTCCAGAGATAGTGGCCGCCTGCATCATCTATCAGCCTGCTGATATATGAATTGCCAGGCGATATGTACCATGTATCTTTAAATGGAAGGCCAAGGAGCACGGAGGGTCTGTTTTTTAATTTACCTGCAATATGTTCCTTCAATTGTTCATATGAGACTGAAATGGATTTAAAAATGCTGTCGGAAATATTTTCCCTGCAATAAAGAGCTCCGAACAGTTTAATCCATTCGGCCTTTCCCAGGGGATCATTTTCAAGGTAATCGGCATCAAACATAACCTTAATGCCCATCTCCCTGAGCTTTGCGGTATAACCTTCCCCTTCTCCGCCTATCCCATACATAATTAACAGATCAGGGGCTATTTTTAAAATAAGTTCATTGTCAATTCCGGCATCATAACCTATTTCAGGGATCAGTCCATTTCTTATTCTTCCGGCAACTGACTCATTATATATGTACTTTGCTCCTGAGACTCCTGCTATTGTAGCTTCTTCACCAAGCGCGGCAATCATAGCTATATGAGTGGTCGATGTGCAGATAATTTTCTGTATGGGAACCCGAATTATCCTTGTCGTATCATCATAATGGAAAGATCTGGATGTTCGGCTGACCAGGTAATAAACCAGCTCAATATCCCTTGCGCCCTGCCATGGATTTTTTATGGTAAGAATTGTGCAGCTGTCAGTCTTTTCGAGTCTGAATCTTTCTGCTTTTGTAATCATCAGGCCAGGTAAAACTGAATCTGGCTTTTCATGTTTATTCTCCTTCCGGAAACATGAAAAGGAAATGAAAGCCAAAAAAATGAACATTGACACACGAACGATAGCTCGCCCTGGTAATATTACCCGATCATTTCTCAATGTCATTACTATTAAACCTGAATAAAATTGTCAGATCGTACGATCTTCCGGCAAGAGGATAATCAGCAATTGCCTGATGGTTTATATCAAAAATATTATCGATCCTGAAATTCAGGTCAATCAAATTTCTCCCCGGATTAAATTGATATCCCGCAATAAGCCCATTTAGTGTATATCCCTTAATGAACGTAGTATTATCTGCAGCTGTCCATGTACGGCCGATAAAATTCTCTACCCAGGAAAGGTACAAGTTCCTGTAAACCATTTGAATAGTCCCGCTTGCCTTGTTTTTCGGCACATATATCAGCTGCTTGCCGTTGTTGACCTCAGTTTCTGAATTAATTTCTGATGCTTTGGTGAAGGAATAGCCTGAATTCATAATGAGGTGAAAATGATTGATATCATACTTTAATGAAAGTGAAGATTCGAATCCTGAAGTGTTCACACTGCCTATATTGTCGGCAATCCAGTAATAACTCTCCCCCGGATGCCACTGAATCATATCCCGGATATAATTATTGAATAAAGTAAGTTCCGAATTAATTGTCATAACCTGAGAGATTCTCTGGTCCATGCAATACCCAAACTCCCAGGAATATGAATATTCATTCCTGAGGTTCAGATTTCCTCCAGGTGACCAGTGAAGGTCATTCATTGTCGGGATGGAAGAATTCCTCGAAACATTAAGCTTCAGAAAATGATCAGCGCCGGATAAAACCCGATACTCGAATCCTGCCGCGAAGTCCGGCATCAGTAACTTGTTGCCGTTCAGTATCTCTCTCATGAGAAGCAAAGTTCCAAACCTGTTCTTCGATTTATGTTCTGCTGACAGCGTAAGTGAGTTAGTATTTCTTGATGCTTTTCCCGGATAATTCACTGTAATAATTGAGCTCAACTCATCATCCATCACCAGTTTTAAGCTTGTAAAATCACTAAATCGTTTTGTCATCCCGGCTTTTAGGACAAATGAATTTGAATGGTTTCGCGAGTCTATGTAATACTTTGGAAAATAATAATTGAGTTTTGAGTACAGCCAGGCACCGTTTATAAAGAATTCATTATCTCCTCTTTTCAATTCTGAGCTTACCTGGGTTCTCAATGATTCATCAAACTGGTACTCTCCTGAATCAGGCACTTCATAAAGAGTTGAACCGGGAAGGTGTCGCGAGGCTGACTGATACCAAATCCTGGCAGACGTTATAATATCAGCCTTTTTATAATAGAACTCCTGCATGAGTCCCTTTTGCGATCCGCTGCCATTTTTTCTTTTCTGTATTTCCGGTTCAGGAACAGCATTGGTATTTAGAAAGGGGAAATTATTCTCTGAAGACATAAAATAAGCTTTTGTAACCGATTGGAAACAATCTGTCCCGGTCTGTACTTTAGCCATCCCCGACCAGGTGTTAAAGCTTCCGACACCGGTTTTTATGTCGGCTCTGGTTTGCTTTGACCATATCGGCTTGTTCTCCAGATTAATTAGTCCCCCTATGCCTCCAAATCCCGTTTCCATGGAAGCGGCCCCATAGCTTACTTGTATGCCATCGGCCATCCCGGAGGGGAATAATGAAAAATCCGTTTGTCCCAGCATAGGGTCATTAAGATTAATACCATTCCAGGATAATTGCGTCCGTGCTGCTCCCGCGCCCCTGAATGAAGTGCTTGCCATTGCTCCTGCGCCATAGCTCTTGAAGAACAACTGGGAGTTATTATCAAGAGTTTCAGTAATAGGCAAAAGTGTGTAGTTGCTTAGAAGTGTAGAGTCTACACTTATTTTTTTAAAACCCGGATGAGAAGGGAATGATTTGTTTTTGCTGATAATTACTTCTTTAATCCTGATCGTGTCTACATCTGATTTCACTTGCCCAAAAACAGGAGATGAAATCAAAAAAAAGAATGATAGCACCTTGTAATTCAATTTAATTCCCGAAATCTTCATAAACAAGTCCTTAATGAGTAACAAACAACATCTTTTACTACATCAAAGCAATCAGGAATATATTAGGGGAATCATATTGATCCGGAGCCTTTCTTCCCGAAAGCCTTGAATATAGATTTGTCTGGCAGGTCTTCTGACTTATCCCGGTTCTATGAAGCCTTCCCCTTAGATAAGCAAGAGTGGCAGGGTATCATAAAACCATCATCGTTAGAACGATCGGGCATCACAGCAGCGGGTACTGTTACGGATTCTGACCGTATTCCCTTTTCATCGCATTGATTTTATTTCAATGCAACACCAATACATGGCGAAGATAATGTAATTAATTATGATGCGCAGGTTATAATATTAAGAAATATCAACAGATGTTAATAAGTGGGCTACAGGTTGCAGGTCACAGGTTAGGTTGCCATGAATTTATGCTATTTAACAGAGTTTGCAAACTGGAGTATCTGTGTACCTGTTCCAATTCTGTATCCTTCTGATTTGAAAATTATTTCACCGTTCCTGTTCACCAGCAGCACCAGTGGAAAACTATTCCCGGAAATCTCTTTGCAGCTTAAATCACTGCGCAAAACGCTCAGTCCGGAATCATCGCTGAACAATGAATTAAACGGGAGCTTCTGTCTCTCTTCAGGACTTATTGTTGTGCCGCCGACTGTAAAAAAGACAAAAGCGCCGCCCCATGCATCAAATTCCCTGTCCATCTGCATAAAATCATTCAACACATGCCTCGAAGGTTCCTTGTCTGTTTCAAGCCACATAATGATTGCATCTCTTCCGGCCATACTCTTATATTTATCCTCCTCATCATCAATTCCGATAAGTATCTTTGTGAGCTCTGCCTTACCCAGTATTGTACGCTGTTTGTTTTCATGCCTGATATTAATGTCAATTTTCTTATGCTCTCCGCCGGCGAGATCAAAAAAATCAAGAGATGCAAGTATTCTGTTGTCATCAAGCCGGTTCCCTGTAACAAGCATATAATGCCCCGGGATCAAAGCCAGCTCCTGAAAATCATAGATGCTTTTATTTTCTTCATATTCAAGGGTGTTGTATCTCCCATTTTCGAATCGTGCGAGAGTAAAGTTTTTATAATATTCAGGAATGGGATTTTTATCTGAAGAAACAAGTTTCAGGAAGCCTCTTTTGTCTGAGGCTTTTGTCTGGCCTGCAAAATATACATCATGCCATTCAGACCTAAAATAAAATTGAGGAATGTTGCTGCCAGGTTCGAGGCGTGATGGAATTCCCAATGACCTGGCAATGGCTACAAAGCAAATAGCTCTTGATCTTGAATCAGAGATCCCAAGTTCAATGACTCCCCTTGGAGTTACCGGAGTTTTCGCATAATTCAGATCATTGTCAATTCTTATCCTCTGATTAAGAAAACCTATGATAACAGATGGATCATCAACTGCTTTCTGACGGAGTTCCAGAGGGAATACCTTCAAAATATAACTGCGCCAGGCAGATAGCATTTCATCTTCAATCCTGGGATTTAGAATATAGTCAGCAAAATATTTATTATCAGTACTATCTGAATTTTGTCTGCAGTTCATCAGGTGATCCATCAGGATCTCTTTTTTAGTATCGCGAAGATCTTTCTCAGCTACTACCTCAAGCAGGGTAATCGCCTGTTTCCTGAGAGAGTCCGGGACTGCAGTAATAAATGAATAAATCTCTTTGTAGTTACCCATGCTTTTTGTAATCAGCGAAATGAGCCTGGTTGTATCAAGTCCATGGGAAACAGCAAATTCCTTTATAGCATCATGGCTTGGCCATGAATCAGTATAATTTTTTCTGAGGGAGTTCTCTTCATTCAGCTTTCGGCTGTTCTCTTCAGCAAGTTCTGCAGGGATCCCGAGACCAGGTAACCTTTTAACCGGTGTTGAAAGGTCAAAATCAAATTTATTTCCGGCGGAGTTATTTCTGCCGGGATTAAGAACCAGAGTATCTGTCTCGCCAACTGTAATCTTTTTCCAATCGAATTCATCATCCTTCCTCGACCAGATCAGAAGATCTCCAAATCCGGTTTCAAGGCTGCTGATCCCATCAGCGTCTGTGGGCACTGATGCTATGGGATAGAATTCAGCGTAATTATAAAGCTGGTATTCAACAATTGCGTCTTTAACGGGATCTCCGTCCGACCCTACAACCTTTATATAAATCCTTTTTGTCTCCGCGTACTTTGAGAGGTTGTTGACCACGGAGTATTTGTCAAGCTTGTTGATAACATTTTCGTTGCCACCTGATGCTCCAAATGATTTTGTATTTACCAGCATAGCTCTCTTCGCAGGTTCTGTGAACCATCCAAGGTCGGCAAGCGGCTCAGGTTCGCAAGCTCCCATATATGACCATTTGCCGTTGTTCCAGAACTCAACCCATGCATGGTTATCATCGCAGTGAGCCCAGCGCGGAGTATATACCTGCCTTGCCGGGATACCTGCTGCGCGCAAGGCTGAAACTGTAAATGTCGATTCTTCGCCACATCTCCCCCTGGCCGACAGAATTGTGCTCATTGGGGCTGATGTTCTTGAATCAGAAGGCTGATAAGTGACTTTTTCGTGGCACCAGTGATTGATCTCTAGTGCTGCATCGGTAATATTTTTATCCTTTACTCTCGGGTAAATCTCGTCATAATATTTTATCCTGAACGAATCAAGATTCTCATTGTTCACCCTCACCGGAAGTACATAATGCAGGAATATATCCTCAGGAATGGATTTCCCCCACGGGAAGCTTTTTCTTGCACGCAGAGATATATTAATGTTCGAAAGGAAGAAATCGACACTATAGTCTGCCAGGTCGTTGAGAGGCATGAATGCGTAGAGGAATTTAAGCGCCTCTTTCTGCTGAAGCGAAAGACTATTGTCAAACTCGCCGGTCAGACCACTTTTCCTGCTCTGCAGAAGTGTTATAGTTTTTGCAAAATTCTTATCAACTTCTTTTCTATAGGCGGTATCATTAATAAGATGCCTACCGGAACAGCCTGTAATAACTAAAAAAAGCAGGGCTGCAATTATTCTGATTGAATGCTTCATAATCAGTTCAGGTTAAACATTTCCACAGGAATTCCGGATGATGAGTTCAGGGGTAACGGTAATTTGTCTTTTGAATTTTCCCTTGCCTGAATTTTTAATTTCTGTCCAGATCATATTTGCAGCTTTTATTGCTATTCCCGGCAAGGGCTTATGCAAGCACGTAACCGGCGATGACATGTTGTCAAAACCTGCGCCTTCTTCCATTGATATAAGAGCCATATCCTGAGGTACACGCATTTTCCTTTTCTGGAAATGTGTTATAAGAGGATATACCAGATAAGAATGCAATACTATCACTATTTCTGCACGGAAAGGTGGACGACAAAATGTATCAAAATCTTCAAAATTTATCTCTCCGCTGGAAGTTGACATATCGAGTTCCAGAATGACAGGCTTATTGATTTCGGGGATAATGCTCAATGCATTTTCAATCTCATCTATTAAAGCATGATCTGATCTTATTGTTCTATGATCTGTAGCAATAATTATGTTCTTATAACCAAACTTTTTCGTATGATTTGCGACAAGCTGTGCACCAGCTGCCATATCAGTATTTACAGAGTTAAGCTTTCCTGTCCTGAGGTTTTTTTCAAGAAGAATAAATGGATAATCTGTCGCCCTTAAAGCCCTGATTGTTGCATCATCGGCAGTCTCACCAATAAGAATGATACCGCTGAAGAATCTTTTAAAAGCATTGGTAAGCCGGTCAAATCTCTGGTCATCAGGATCTTTGGTTATTATTGAAAAACCAAAGCCGATACTTGAAAACGCCTTCTGAAGATAAGGTGTGATTCCAGTTACGAATGGATCATTAAGTGATGTTACAATCATCCCGATTATCCCCGGTGTCTCTTCCGTCGGTGCCGAATCCTTCTTTTCAGCAATCATGCTGAAATATCCCATCTGCCTGGCTAAGGCAAGTACTTTTTCCTGGGTATCCTTTCTGATACCATGCTGGTCAGCTTTATTGTTAAGTACCAGAGATACCAGCGTACCTGAGACACCCAACCTTGCAGCTAAATCTTTGTTCTTAAACTTTTTCCCCATTCCCCTTATTATGAAAAAGTTAAATTTATGTTTTTTTTCTGACGTACATATTTTATTAATAATTTTTAACTAAACCATTTAAAAAAAGAGCGTACCGGGATAGTACGCTCTTATAATGATTTATCTCTGTAAACTATTTTACAATTATCTTCTTGGAGTGTTTAAGCCTCTCTGCTTTGAGGCCGCCTCAAGCCGTTGCTGCCACTTCGATTTGGGAACAGGCTTCTTCTTGTTTGCCTCAAGGGTCGCGAGGACTTTATCTGCATCAATAAATTTCTTTGAGACAATATTCTGGATCCATGTTATTAAGTTTGCCAGGAAGTAATAATATGTAAGGCCTGATGACAGTTGATTCATAATCAGCAAGAACATTACCGGCATCATATAGGTCATCATCTTCATTCCGGGCTGATCCTGTCCCGGCTGAGATCCTGTCATTTTCATTGTGAGCAATGAAGATACTGTCATCAATATTGTGAACAAGCTGACATGATTACCATACATCGGGATATTAAAAGGAAGGTTGAGTATGGAATCATAGGTCGACAGATCTGTAGCCCAGAGGAAGTGCTGCTGCCTCAATTCGATCGAGACAGGGAAGAACCGGAACATGGCGAAGAGGATAGGCATTTGCAGAAGCATTGGCAAGCAGCCTCCCATCGGGCTCACTCCTGCCCTCTTGTAAAGGTCCATAGTAGCCTGCTGCTTCTTCATTGCATCATCCTTCTTCGGGAATTTCTTACTTAATTCATCGACCATTGGTTTAAGCACCTGCATTTTAGCAGTCGACTGGTACGACTTTAATGTAAGCGGGAAAAGTACAATCTTTATAATGAGAGTAAGGATAAGGATAATAATCCCATAATTACTGATATATTTATTCAGCAAGTTGAAAATAGGTATAATAACAAACCTGTTAATCCATCCAATTATGTTCTTCCCGAGGTTTACAATATTTTCAAGCTGAAGTCCCTCTTTTCGCAGAGTTGATATATGATTGGGACCAAAATATAACCTCATTGCGATTTTAGATTCACTTCCGGGAGTGAATGGAACACCTACTTCAGAGGTATAGTATCTTATGTATTTTGGTGATGTAAGAGTTCGGGTTGATGAGAGGGAAGCGTTAAGGAAATAATCATCAGTAATTAAAATTGAAGAAAAGAACTGATCCACGTAGGCAACCCAGCTCAATTTAGTAGGAATATCCTTTGTTTCAACCTCCTTTTGTTGCCTGTTTTTCAGTTCTTCGAAATCAGCCTGGTAATGTTTGAACTTAATACCAGTTCCGTAGTTCTCCTCATTTTGTCTCCCTTTTTCCTGCTGTGGTAAATACATTCTCCAGTCGAGAGTAATATTATTCTGGTTTGCAGGCATAATATCATCCAGATTCTTGAAGGTTACGTCAAATGAGAGGCTGTATTTGTCGGGTGCAAGAGTATACCTGTATTCTATATACTTATTTTCGCCGGCATATAGTCTCAAATTAACGGTCTGAGGCTTATCAATGACGACATATGATTTTTGGTCTGAAACAGGCTTGAAGAACAGATTGTTAGTTCTTACAGCTTTATTATCGACTGTGAAAAAGTTGAAGCCGAAGACTGTAGAGTCGCCTGAAAAAAGGATCAGCGGAAGTGAATCATAGGTCTTATAATCCTTCAGAAGGGCTGAATATACCCTTCCTCCCTTTGTGGAGATCTTAAGCTGAATCTTATTATTTTCAAGGGTGATGAAATCATTATCGCCTTTTGCAGCAATTGCAAAGGCTCCATATTGATTGGCATCCTCCTTTCCTGTGGGCTGGTCTGATAAAGAATCTGTTGTGGGAATGTTCTCTGCTTTAGCAGTATCGGCTACCTGAACTTCTGTAGATATGCCAAGCTTAACATTTAATTCCTCAATTTTTGCAAGAACCTCGGGATTGTTTGCCTTGAATCTTAATGCATTTACATATTCAGTTCTTGCCCGTTCAAGATTTCCGGCTGCTACTTCAGACTCGGCAGTTTTGACTGCATTTTCAAAACCCTTATTCAACCTGCTTCCGTTATAGATACTGAATCCGATGAATATCGCGAAAATCAGGATGATGCCTGTTATTGTATTCTTATCCATTATTCAAATTAAATTAATAAACCATTTCTTCAGCACAAACCCTTTCAGCCAATGCAAGCCTGAATAAACTTAACAAAAAGCGGATGCGGCTTTATCACAGTGCTGCTGTATTCAGGATGAAACTGAACTCCAACAAACCACTTATGTCCTGCCAATTCCATTATTTCCACAAGATTTGATTCAGGATTGATTCCGACCGGAATAAAACCGTTCTTCCTGAAATCATCAAAATATTTATCATTGAATTCGTACCTGTGCCTGTGTCTTTCGATTATTTCCGTTTTCCCATATGCCTCATAAGACAGGGAATTTTTGCTGATGATGCATTTGTACCCGCCAAGCCTCATTGTTCCTCCCTTGTCGATGATGCTTTTCTGCTCTTCCATAAGGTCAATAACCGGATACTTTGTCTTATGATCTATTTCAGTCGAATTGGCACCTTCCAGATTCAGGACATTTCTGGCGAATTCGATCACTGCGCATTGCAATCCAAGACATATCCCGAAGAATGGCAGGTTGTTCTCCCTGGCATATTTTGCAGTAAGAATTTTGCCCTCTATCCCGCGTGAACCAAACCCGGGGGCTACAAGGACCCCATTGAGCCCTTTTAGCTTCTCATTTATATTTTGCTCTGTAATATCCTCTGAATGAATGTATTCAACATGAACGGCGCATTCATTATAAGATCCGCTGTGAATGAATGATTCGGATATAGATTTATAAGCATCAGGCAGTTCAACATATTTTCCGACAAGGCCTACTCTTACAGAGTGTTTGGGATTTTTAAGGCGTTTAAGGAACTCCCGCCATTCGGTAAGCGGAGGCTCCTGGTCAATGGGCATGCCAAGCTTCCTCAATACTATCTGATCGAGTTTTTCACTGAGCATTCTGACAGGCACTTCATATATCGTTGAAACATCGAGAGATTCAATAACCGCATTTTCTTCCACGTTGCAGAACAAAGCTACCTTCTTCTTTACATCCACATGCAATGGTACCTGAGTTCTGAGCACCAGAATATCGGGCTGAATTCCTGTCTGGAGCAACTCTTTCACTGAGTGCTGTGTGGGTTTAGTTTTTGATTCCCCGGTTGCCGGAAGATATGGTACAAGTGTCAGGTGAATGACGATGCAATTCTGAGCTCCAAGCTCCCACTTCAGCTGTCGTACTGATTCAATGTATGGAAGTGACTCAATATCGCCTACTGTTCCACCAATCTCGGTAATGACTATATCATATTTATTGCCTGAGCTTACCAGCTTGATCCTTCTTTTTATCTCATCGGTTATATGAGGAATAACCTGAACGGTTTTTCCCAGGTAATCTCCTTTTCTTTCCTTATTGATAACCGACTGGTAAATCCGTCCGGTTGTAACATTATTTGCCTGGCTGGTAGGAACATTCAGGAATCTCTCGTAATGGCCTAGGTCTAGGTCTGTCTCGGCACCGTCGAGAGTTACATAGCACTCGCCGTGCTCATATGGGTTGAGTGTTCCGGGATCTACGTTTATATAAGGGTCGAGTTTCTGAATTGTGACAGAATAGCCCCTGGCCTGCAATAATTTTGCAAGTGAAGCAGAAATAATACCCTTTCCAAGTGAAGAGGTAACCCCGCCAGTTACAAATACATATTTAACGTCTGCCAATTTTTGAAAGATTAATATTCAGTATTGCGGCCTTAAAAATTAATCATCAAGACCTGACAAATCTATCATTTTAACTTTTTCTTCAAGAGTTTTGATCATTTTCTTTGCATTCTCGATCTTCTCTTCAACCTCCTTTATCATATTGTCGGCATTGACCGATTTGGTAAAGAACCCGATATTATTCTCCCATAGAACGATATCACTTTCAAGCTGTTTGATCTTGGCAAAGAATTTTTCACGCTCATTGTGAATTTTCCTTGAGGCTTTCGGGTTTGTTTTAAGATTATCGAGCTTAGTTCTGTACTTAAGAATGCTTTTATCCTCATCGGCAATTTTCAGATTGTCGAATTCTTTATTGAGGGCATTCCTGTACCTGTTTGTGATTTCCTCCTTTTTATTGAATGGAACGAATCCTATTTCTGTCCATTTACGCTGCAATTCTTTAAGATGGTCGAAAGCAGCCTGGACATCTGTGCCTGGCTCGAATGATTCAAGCGCTTCTATAATAGCAATCTTTGCCTTCAGGTTATCTTCATATGAAGTATCAAGTTCGGCAAAGAATTCCGTTTTCTTATTGAAGAACTGGTCGCATGCTTTCCTGAATCTTTTCCAGCTTTTCTCAGATTGCTTCCGTGGAACCGGACCAATCTCCTTCCACTCTTTCTGGAGTTTGATCAGAGCATCAGAAGTAGCTTTCCAGTCAGTACTATCCTGCAATGCCTCTGCCTGTATGCAGAGTTCAATTTTCTTCTGGAGATTAGTCTGCTGAATCTCTTTATTATCAGCATAGAAACCTCTCTTCTTTTCAAAGAAGTTATCGCATGCATCCCTGAAACGCTGATATACCTTATTATTCTGCTTTTTGGGCGCGAATCCGATTGTTCTCCACATTTTCTGAAGAGCAACAACTTTATCAGCTTTATCATCAAAATCCCTGAAATTCTTAATTTCCATGAGATTTATAGCTTCTACTTCCTCGCAAAGCGTAATTTTTGATTCCAGATTTTTACGCTGGTCATCTTTTTGTTTTTCGAAATATTCGTGGTGCCTTTTATTTACCTGAGATGTTGCTTCCTTGAATCTCTCCCAGATTTCATTCTTCGATTCCTGAGGAACAGGACCTATCTCCCGCCACTGGTTATGAAAGTCCTGCAGAAACCTGAAAGCATTCACAGGGTTAGGCTCAAGCATCAGCTGTTCTGCCTTTTCGCACAGAAGCACTTTTAATTCCAGGTTCTTCTTAAGGTCGAGGTCCTTGAGTTCCTTGTTTATCTTGATATAATCGTAGAAGATCTCGACATTGTGATGGTAATTCTCCCATAAGTCTTTCAGGGAATTTTGCGGAACGATACCGATGGAGTGCCACTCATTCTGCAAAAACCTGAATTCATGGAATGTTTTATTAATTGATTCTTCGCGATTGACAAGTTCTTTTATCTTATCAATTATTTCGTATTTCTTTTTAAGGTTCTCATATTTCTCGGCTTCCTGAACCTTATTATAGTCTGATTTTTTCTCTTTATATTTTTCAAGCAGGTGTTTTACACGGGCTTCTGAAGGGTCAACCCATGACCGATACTCTTCAATTTTACCACCCTCCTCAAGAAATTTATTTTTCCTTTCTTCTGCTTCCTGCTTCAGCTTTTTATAAAAAAACACTTTTATGCGGTCTATATCGCTTTTGATTTCAGCAGGAGGCCTGTTTTCTACGATCAGGCCCAGAGTATTGACCAGCTCATTTTTTGAAAACCCTGAATAATCAACCGGAGGGAGAACGATATCATCCAGTATTAGTTCATGATCAAGTTCCGTGTCAGATCCCTGATCCTGGTTTTCTGTTTCATTAACTTCGACCTTTTCAGGGGATGCAACCCTTGCTCTCGCTGGTCTCTTTTTTTCTTTTACTTCGCTTTTCTCCGGGCTCTTTTCAGTTTCAGCTGCTTCGCCAGGTGAGTCAGCATCAATCGCTTTTTCAGCATGTGTGGTTTCCTCAGTTCCGGTGGCTTTATCTTTTGCCCCGGATTGTTCATCAAGAACAGATTCTTCGGGATTTTTCTCAATCATTTTCAATCCTTTCTTATGTCAGCCTCATTTAGTATTTTTCACCATGGCAAACCATGGAATTTTTAAAGCTACGAAAATATTGAAATATTTATTAAAACTCAAAGAATTACATAAATAAATAAGATGGCTCTAAGATGAGGAGACAATGAAAGGGCGAAGGAAAACGGGCACTATGAAAAACAATATTTTAAATCAGGAACTATATTCATAGGAATATATATAATATCTTTATGCACGGCATCAGCGATATTTTAAATAACAGGTTCAGGATAATAATATAGAATAATGGAAAAGAAAGACATCATAATTTTGGTTGTCGTGTTCCTTGGCGTCGGCCTGAGTTTGTATCGGAGATTTGTACAAAAGAAGGGCAATGCGAATATTGGCGGGAAGGACTCTAAATCATCTTCCGCATTTTCATCATCATCCAAAGATGATGATTATGAACCTTATTCAAAGAAGTGAATTCCCCTTACGATTTATTCCTTGAGATTATATATCTGAAAGGATTTATTATTCTTTGCAGCAGCCTGATCCTATCAGTGATTATCTCAGCCGTGCCCTGCATATTCTGCGTAAAATCAAGCTTGCGGTTGTATAAAGTCGTCAGTCCCTGCGGCAGGGTGACTTCGATAATATAAGCATCACCGCTGGCGACAAGCGATTTTGACTTAACATAGCCTCTCACCATACCATACTCCAGGTACGGGAATCCGCTAAGCTTAACATTCACTTCCATTGATGGTTTCACTTTACCTGACCTTTGCATGCTAAGAGTCATCCGGCCTATATAATCACCGGCACTGTCAGGAACAACATTAAGGACATGTTCGCCAATTGTAACGGATTGGTTTTCACTCCAGTATTTTGTAAAAGCAACAGTTCCGGCCACTGGAGAAACAAGAAGGAATTTGTTTTCCCATAACTTTACCTGGGCCTGAAGATTAAGGAATGCTCCATCAAGGATAGATGAGAGATTCTGCTTTTCTTCAGTACGCTTTATGATATAGTCCTGGAGCAGCTGTTTCTTTTCTTCAAGATTAATCGAAGTCTCCGACTGATTAAGCCTTACTTCCTGAAGTTCAAGCTTGCTGCCATTATATGACTGTTTTGATTTTTCAAAGTCACTTTCGGAATAGACTTTGCCAATAAAAAGTATAGAATCGCGCGAATATTTCCGTCCTTCGAGCCTTAGATTGTCGGAAATAAGCCTTTCCTTCACTTTCATCCTGCCGATATACTCCTTGAGAACTGAAATTTCATCAGTCACTGATACTATCTTCTTGCCGTAAAAATCATTTCTGACATAAGTATCATAATCGGAAAGAGCCTTAAGGAATGACGCATAAAATGATTGAAGGTCACCCAGATCGGAAAGCAAAGGAATGGTCTGATAATTTATATCTGAAGGCTTTTTCACAGAGTCGATCACAGCCCTGAGAGCATTCACATCATTCATGGAAGCCGTTGTTTCCATAACTGCCAGCAATTTCCCGGGTATTACTTTTTCCCCGTCACTTACATATATTTTGTTAATCCGGCCCGTAACTTTAGTCACCAGTGAAACCGGAGGATTGACAGTCGTGATCTCAATGGGTGCAGGAATAACATCAGGATACTTAAGAACCCAGGCGAGTATCAGCAGCAGAAGGAAAATGGCAAATATTATGGTCGTACCTATGCGGATCAGCTTCCGTGGCGGAACTGAAATGATCTCATTAATCGGATCTGAATATAATATCTGAGGCTTTTCGTTCATCTTTTCAAACTTCAGGTACCCAGTTCGAGCTGGTTTTTAACAAGTTTATAATATGCACTCTTCTTTGCGATCAGTTCAGTGTGAGATCCGGTTTCAACGATCCTGCCCTCATCCATGACGACAATACTATCTGCATTTCTTACAGTACTCAGCCTGTGAGCAACAATAATGACAGTCTTTCCGCTGAAGAAACCGGCAAGATTACCAACAATTACCTTTTCAGTTCCAGCATCCAGTGAATTTGTTGCTTCGTCAAAAATAATGATCTCGGGATTTTTATATATTACCCTGGCAATCAGCAGCCTCTGTATCTGGCCTTCACTCAGGCCATGTCCGCTTGCACCGATTTTGGTGTTATATCCAAGCGGGAGGGACTCTATGAAGCCTTTTATATTGGCAGTTTCCGCTGCCCTGATCATAAGCTCTTCATTTATTTCTGATACTCCCGGGGCGATATTTGAGGCAATGGTATCGGGGAAAATGAATCCATCCTGCATAACTGCACCGGTTTTTGAACGCCAAACCTTCAGAGAGATGTTTGAAATCCTGGTGTCGCCGATAAGCATTTCACCTGCCACAGGCTGATAAAAGCCAAGCAATAATTTCAGCAGGGTCGTTTTACCGCTCCCACTTGTTCCTACAATTGCAGTAATCTTATTCTCCTCAATGAAGAGGTCTATGTCTTTCAATACAAAAGGAGAATGGGGCCCTTCATACTGGAATGAAACATTATTAATATAAATGTCCTTGCGGTCGGGTAGTTTTCTGACCTTCATTTCAGGTTCAGCCTCCTCATTGTCCATTTCATGCACTTCAGCAAGACGATCAAGGCTCATCTTTGCATCCTGCGACATCCTGAAGAAACCTATTAGCTGGCTTAGCGGAACATTCATCTGCCCTATTATAAACTGAACAGCCAGCATTGTACCAAGAGTAATATCACCTTTTATAACTGCAGTGGCAGCTACAACCGTTATGCACAGGTTTGTTATTTCATTAATGAAAGTTGCTCCGGCCGACTGGTATTGTATTAATCCGAGACCCTTTATTTTCAGTCCGAACAGTGAAGCCTGCAATTTCTCCCAATCCCATCTGTTGCTCAGCTCACTTTGGGTCAGCTTTATCTCCTGCATTCCATTTATCATGGTTATCAGCTTGCTGCCCGATTCCGACATCTTCTTAAAGCGCTGGTGATCAAGGCGAGCCCTGGATTTCATGAAGAGGGATACCCATGTAATGTAAAGCAATGAACCTGCAAGAAACAAGAGAAGGATTTTAGGGCTGAATATTGCCAGGACAATACCAAAAACGACCATATTAAAAAAGGAAAAGAGTATGCTGAGGCTAGTTGACGTCAGGAACTCTTCAATCCTGTTGTTGTCATCAATGCGCTGGAGAATATCTCCAGTCAGCTTTGTATCGAAGAAAGCAATCGGAAGTGCCATCAGCTTCTGAAGAAAGCCAGAGATAACCGCTACATTGACCCTTGTTCCGATATGCAGAAGCAGCCATCCCCGGATGAACTCTACAGTCATGCGGCCGATGACGAGTGCCATCTGGGCAAACAGAACGAGGTAAATGAAACTGATATCGTTGTTGTTAAGACCGACATCAATTATAGACTGAGTGAGGAACGGAATAATAAGTTGTATGCAGCTTCCCAGGAAAAGGCCGAGAAGCAGCTGGAATAAGTATTTGTCATAAAGCCTGAAGTACTTAAGCAGGAATCTGAATCCTCCCGACTTTTCATGCTCGCTCTCTATTTCATTAAGTGCTGGAGTAGGCTCTATTATAAGAACCAGCCCTGAAGGCTTTTCATCAGTGATCGTTGATGCCCAGTTCCTGGTAAAATCCTCTCTTGAGTACTTTACTATTCCGACAGCAGGATCAGCAACCCAGACCTTATCATTTTTGATCTTGATTACAACCACAAAATGCTTTTGTCTCCAATGCACTATTGCAGGCAAGGGGGCATTATCGACAAGCATTTCAAAGGGAATTCTGACACCAACTGTACGAAAGCCAAGATTATCGGCTGCTTCCGAGAGGCCAAGGAACGAAACGCCTTCCCGAGTAATGAAGCACTTTTTCCGGATTGTCTCAAGAGTAAAGTTCTTTTTATAAAACCCTGCAACCATTTTAAGGCAGGCTGGACCACAATCCATTGCGTCAGGTTGTTTTACAAAAGGGAATGACATTGTTATACCGGAAAAGTTTATATTGAGTAAAGATATTTATATTTCATTTAGAAGATAACGCTGATCTTTATAAATTCGAGAGCCGGAAACATTAAATAGTTTTGGTTTTCGGAAATAGTATATTTACCAATTGATTTGCATCTGCACAGGGTTGTTTAAAAAAATATCAGATAAAAGTATTATTGAGGGTATCCTGAACCAGGATGATAAGACTCTTAACTGGCTGTATGATAATTATTTTCAGACAGTTAAAAATCATATCATAAAAAACAGCGGAAATCATGACGATGCCTCAGATGTTTTTCAGGATTCAATAATTGTGCTTTACAGCCAGATCACTGATAACTCACTGAATCTTACCACGGACCTCAAAGGTTACTTTTTTGGCATAGCAAGAAATATCTGGAGCTCACATCTGAGGAAGAAAAGGGAGACTGAGGAAATTGATACAGATTTGATAGATGACTCTGATGAAAATGACTCTGCCGATCCATTGTTCGAAAGAATAGTAAGCAGGGCATTTCAGAAGTTAAAACCCGATATGCAGACTGTCCTTAATCTTTATTCTGATGGCCACTCATATGAAGAAATTGCTGTCAGAATGAATCTTAAGAATGAAACCTATGCCAGGAGAAAAAAATACCTGGGCAAAGAAGCACTCCTGGAACTAGTACGGGAAGATCCTGAATATCAGGAATATCTTCGTTTCCGCAAGTAAAGAAAAATTGAAGCTGCAAGTACCCCGAGAAAACAGGCAAATATTACAGGAATCGTGTGTTTTGAATAAACTGGTTTATTCTCACCATAAACAACAAGTGAAGCCCAGAAATACGGATGGGATCTCAACTGACTTGCACTCTTCAGGTATTCAGTTCTTGATGCTTTCAGCGCCTGTGATTTTGATTTGCCTTGCTTGAGGTTGTCGTAAAACATTTTCATGACTTGAGTTCCCGATCTATCATCAATCTCCCACATCGACATTACCACAGACTGGCACCCTGAATAGAGAAACCCTCTTGCAAGACTTAGTATCCCTTCTCCTGACGAAAGGATACCATTACCGGTATTACATGAACTCAGAACAACCATCTTTGCGTTCATTGGAATACCATAAACCTCATAAGTATAAAGTAACCCGTCTTCGGGAGGATCATCTTCCTGGCTGAAAATCATTGCTGAATTCATTGGGTTCTGATCATTCAGGTAAGTATGCATTGCAAGATGAATTATACTATAGCTTGCTGCAACTCTCTTGAAAACAGATTCTTTGGCGTGACTGAAAAGATATGCTTTTCCACCTGTTATTTTTGAAATATACTCAGCCTCCTGCCGTGCTTCAGGCAGGTCATAAAGCACTCCTGATCCGCCCTGTCGCACGACAAAAAGTGAATCGGTGTTTATTGCCCTGGTATATACGGGTGCAAAAGCAACCAGGCCCTTCGCAGTCTTATTTTCTCTCTTTACAAGCTCCATCATAAATGTTGCAGAATATGTATAAGAGATATTGTAGTCATGCATCAGGTAATTAAGATCTCTGTAATTCAAATTGTTATCATCATCGACTTTCGTAAGAAGTGTTTCAAATGGAAGATATGAAAGGATATTATCGGGTGCTATTATCAGATTATCAGAGATAAAAGATTTACATACCGGCTCAATAAGCATTCTGTACAAATCATATCCCTCCTTTTTATATTGATTAAATTTTGTTCTTGAATTCACCGAAACTGAATGGTCAGACAAAAGAGCTCTGAATTCACGCAGATTACCCAGGAAAGCTGAGTCAATTTTAAAAGTATACATCTCGACATTTTTTCTATTAACCAGGAAGATGTACATGTCTGAATCGGATACCACATAATTAAGATAATTATTATTCTTCCCGATGATTGACGGTATCTCCTTCAATGATGGGATACTGGAATTATACTTCAGGGTATAATACCCGGGATAATTCTTTTTAAATGTTTGCAGGAGTGAATCTCTGGCTTTGATTGATGTCAGCAGCTTTCCATTCAATTCAGATACAATATTTGAATTGGGGGCTTCCTTATCGTACTCTGCTGATATCCTTGCATTAAAATAACCAATCTTATTCTGAAGAGACTTTTCGAGATCGGCAATGTTTGACGGTATATTGAACTGAATGGCATTAAGTTCCCGAGTTGCTGCCAGTAGTCCGGCAACTTTTGATTTTTCGGCAAATTCAAATGCTTTCTCAAGGAAAATGGATTTACCGGTTCTCCGATAACAGAGACCCAGATCGCGAATTGCTGTCAGGTAAATATCTCTGAAACGATTCCCTAGAATCAGCCTGCTGTCATCTTCACTTATATTGGATCGTATCTTATCGAGCAGGGATATCATTAATTCTGATGTCAATGCAGCAGCTTCAAGGGCTTTCTGGTCAGAAGATTTAGAATAAATACTCCATAATATATCATACTTTATGCGAAGAATGTTAAGTGTTGCTTTATCGGCTTGCAATGAATCAGAAGGCGGATTCTCATAAGGATCCTCAAAATTGCGGGTGTTATCGGAATTGAACAGAAACTCCTGCAATTTTAAAAGGGCACCTTCAGCATCTCCGCATTTAAATATTGCATTTGCATAATTTGGCAAAACTATATTTCTCAGGTTTTTATTCCCACTGTTATGATTCAAATAATCAATGCAGATGGAATAATGCTTTAATGCATTCTGAGGATCATTGACATAGATGAGCAGATAAGTAGCGTAATCATTAAGCATTTCAGCATAATAACGCGAATTAGCTCCATACAGGCTCTTTGCTTTCTCCATTACTTGACTGAGAAGGGCCTCTCCTTTCTGAGTTCTGCCTGCTTTTCCAAGTCCTATCGCATAGGTATTTATCAAATTGAACGAGAACAAAGATTTATCAATTTTTGCAAGTTCCACACCCTTGTTAAAATATTCATTTTCCTTTTCCGTCAAGCCCAGGTTACCGTAAGTAATTGCCAGGCTGTTAATAAGGTTAATATAATACGTCTCCGGAGTCAACCTGTATTTTTTGAAAATTCTCTCAGCCTCCTCAAGATAAATTCTTCCCTTTACATAATCACCCATTGTCGCATAGCCAGATCCTATTGTAGAATAAATTTTACATTGTTTTATTCCGTCAAGTCCCTGCGGATTATTATTAAGAATATCGAAGGTTTTAAGTGAATAGCTGATGAAGTCCTCGTAATTCTTTGATTCAATAGAAACACCGGCAAGAAACGCATACTCCTCTGCTATATCATCGCTGTATTTGCCAGAAAGTTCGCCCTGGCACTCAATAAACCCCAATGCGTATTTCACAACTTTATCGTAATCACCCACATTATTATATGACAATGCAAGGTTAAATAGTGTTTTTGCAAGAATAGCATCTTTTATTTTTAATTTCTCTTTGATATTAAGGGAATGTTCAAACCAATAGACAGTCTGACTATGCTTTTCTGCTAACAATTCACATACACCTATATAATAATAGATGTCAGCTGAATATACGCTATCAGAACTATTTATTTCAACTGAGCGGATCAGGCTGTCAGCCAGTGATTGAATACCTGGAATATTATTCAGCGATCTCAGTTTAATTATTTCAGTGTAAAGGACCGAAAGAGACTTATTCTGTTCATCAATCATTTCTTTTGAGTTTCCGGGCCTCTGCTGCGTAACGACATAGATGCAGGCTGCCAGCCTGTTTAAGGGTAACAGATATAAAGACCCGAACAGGATAAACGTTATAAATATGTGACTGGAAAAACGAGTTCTTCCTTTCATTTAATCAATTGATTTCTTTCCCCTGTTAAATTTCTCAAAAATAAGGCAAATAACCTAATGGCATTTTTATTAAATTCGGTTTTTAATTAGGCTGATATTCTGATATTTAGAAAATATTTAAAAAATAAATGATTTTTTCGTGTCACAAATCGGGTAGAAATGACATGTATGTTTGAAAACAGTTAAAACGAATTACCCTGAATTAGTTTCAAACCTTTAAAAAGAAAAATTATGAAAACCCTGAATTTCAAAAAATCCAACGAAGTTTTTTCAAAATTTACACTTACCAGCATTGAAATGATTAAAGTACGTGGTGGCGGTGTTGATGATGAGCCAGTAATTAAAATGGTTCCCCCTCCTGTTAAAATCTGAAACTGAAAAATATTTTTCTGTCGAATTTACAGGAATTAAAATACAGGTTCATTCTCGTATATTTTAATTGAACAGTTTAACCAGGACTATAGATGCCCTGGATAGAATTCTTACCGGAATATAAATATGGTAATGATTCTGAAGCTTAGCAGTTGACAAACACCTATATATTATAGTAATAGTAGGTTGTTTTGAAAGGCATAATTTAGAATTATAGCAAATTATTGAATATTAAATTATTATAATCATGAAAACAATTGATTTTTCATATTTCATAGAAAGGTATACTGCCGGCGAGATGAATGAAGCCGAGAAGCAATGGTTCCTGAAGGAGCTTGATGGCAATCCGGGACTTCGCGAAGAGGTTGCTCTGCGTGAAAGAACTGATAATGTGCTCAAAAGCTATGACATTATCAGGTTGCGCAATAAGCTTTCAGAAATTGAGAAAAGCAGGAAAAACCGCATTCCGTCAAAGACAACCGGGAAACGGCTGCCAATCGGTATTGCAGCTGCTTTAGCAGGGCTGATAATAATAAGCAGCATTGCCTTTTTTGGAACCAGGCATATCACAAATGATGAAATTATAAATCAGTATTATAAATCCTACGACGGGGTTTCAATTTCAAGATCGTCGCAGGCCGCTGCAAGCAATGATTATTCTACCGGCCTGGAATACTATAATATTCATGACTACAAGAATGCAGCTCTCTATTTCAGCAAGGTTCTGAACGTTGATCCTGAAAACATGGAGTCCACAATGTTTTACGGTACATCCAGCTTTGAGGTGAACAACTATCCTGAGGCTCAGAGATCGTTTACAAAAGTTATAGACAATAATAATAACCTTTTCATGGAAGACGCAGAGTGGTACCTTGCATTATGCTATGTGAGAACCAATGATATGAAAAAGGCATCAGATGAATTAAAAGCAATAAAGAATTCCAGGAGCATTTACAGCAAAAATGCTACAAAAATACTCAGACAGATACATTAAATAATTTGATTTAAAGTACTTAGCCAGGAATCTTGCATTACACAATTATGTCTCAGAAGATTGAAAATATTGCAACTGAAAAACATTTCAATACGGAGAATAATCCGCAGGCTAACAATATGATAAGCTGTCCTACGATATTGGCCGGAATGTCTCATGAGATGAGAACGCATATGAATGCAATTGTTGCATTTTCATTTCTGATGGGGAGGGAAGGATGCGATGAAACAGAGCGCATGGAATTCAGCAACCAGATATTATCCTCCTGTGAACAAATAATTGGTTTATTTGATAATTTTCTTGATTCAGCTATAATTGAAACGGGTAATTCAAAAGCTGAGCTGAAGGTCTGCAAACTAAATAATATTCTTGATGATCTCTTAAATGAATTCAGGGAAGCGTTAAGCAAGGGATCAAATAAGGATTTGGTTTTGGTGGCCGAAAATAGTCTTGCTGATGATGTTGAGGTAAATATTGATTCAAACAGGGTTTTCAGGGTAATTCGTAACCTGTTTCAAAATTCACTTAAAAACACAAAATCAGGGTATATCAAGGTCGGTTATTATTTCAGGGATGATAATTTGACCTTTTATGTAATTGATTCTGGCCAGGGTTATTTCAAATGCAAAGAATTTCTTCATTCAGAAGATCTTAATGAATCGTTAACCAAATATAACGATACCTGTTCTGCGGTTAACATTACCCTGGCCAAGAATCTAATTCAATTGCTTGAAGGTTCAGTCTGGATTGAATGCAATGGTCTCACCGGGTCAGCAATCTATTTCACAATCCCGGTTAAAATCAGTAAGACAGGGATATCCATCAATGAATATCTAAACTCCATGATCGCAATTTGATAAAATCATGATATTATTGTCTGCAATATTAGTAGCATAAGAAAAACCGTCAGGATTCTGGCGGTTTTTTATTTCTTTCTGGCAATAATTTTTGCTTCAGTCCGTCTGTTTAGCTTTCTGCCTTCAGAGGTAACATTATCGCCAACCGGAAATGCATTTCCATAGCCCTTGTACTTTAGCCTGTCGGATGAAATCCCTTTGCTTATGAGATAGTTAACAACTGAGAGAGCACGTTTCCCAGATAATGTCAGATTATATTCATCTGTACCTGTAGCATCAGTGTAACCTCCTATCTCGACCACAATATCTTTATCGCTGAACAGAAGATCAGCAAGGTTATTAAGCTCCTGCATCGATTCTTTCTTTAATTCCCATGAATCAACCTCGTAAAACACATTTGCCAGGAGCATCTTTGCTCCTACTTTTGCCTGGCTGAGGGCAATCTTTTTAACAAATGGTTCCATGGCTGAATGTTTGCCTTCCAGCATAAAATTCTCTGAGTAAAAAAGATATCCGGCCTTTGAAACATTTATACCGTAATTATATCCTGACGGAAGACAAACCAGAAAGTTTCCGGCTTCATCGGTGGTGTTCTTAACAGTGACCTTGTTTGTCGACAGATTTATAAGTTCGTAGTCTGCTTTAAGCAGTTTTCCTGTCTCTTTATCTGAGACCTTGCCTTTCAGATAAGATACCGGGTCAGGTCTAATAGATTCATCAAGAGTGAAGTAAAAAATATCTTTCCCGTCACCATTCTCACGATTTGAAGAAAAATATGCTGTCGTTCCGGTAACATCTATTACAAGGCCCATTTCATCATTGTACGTATTGATAGGGTATCCCAGGTTCTTCGGTTCTGACCAGGTGCTGTCATCCTGCATCTGCGACATGTATATATCGAATCCACCCATTCCCGGACGTCCATCAGAAGCGAAATAGAGAGTTTTGCCATCAAAATGGATAAAGGGCGACATTTCATTCCCTTCAGTATTGATAGTCTTACCCAGATTGACCGGAATAGCCCAGGTCCCATCTGCCTTCATCCTTGAATACCAGATATCTTTTCCACCGAACCCTCCCGGTCTGTTGCTCGAAAAATAGAGAACGTTTCCATCTGCGCTTATTGAAGGGGTAGATTCCCATGCAGTACTATTTACCGGCCATTTCAGGTTGTACGGAGTCGACCAGTTTCCATCGTTAAACGCAGAAAAGTACAAATCACAGCTTCCCAGTCCGCCTG
>Ga0209540_10000860_pt1 | contig 24819 bp, 25 predicted proteins | sample BarGraIncu01121A_FD_184501 | JGI IMG/M metagenome (GOLD analysis project Ga0209540, IMG submission 184501) | Arctic peat soil microbial communities from Barrow, Alaska - Barrow Graham LP Incubations 011-21A (SPAdes) (version 2) | ecosystem: Environmental > Terrestrial > Soil > Wetlands > Peat... | reverse complement strand
GAATACCTGCGAGGGACGGACGCCGTAAAATTCAGCAATCGCCTCCCGGAGCGACCGGCTGGTAAGCTCCGGATAAAGCCTCAAAACAGCCGGATCAAAAGCCTTAATGTGCTTTGCAATCGCGGGCGACGGCGGATATGGATTCTCGTTGGTATTGAGCTTTATGACCTTCTGGCCGGGGAGCGGCTGCTCACCTGCAACATAAGGTGTCAGTGAAGCAGTTCTTTGGTTCCAGAATCGACTCATGTATTTGTCTCCTTAATAGTATCCGGCGGCAGTCTGCCGGTTATTCTTCGAAGCGGACACGCAGGGCGGCCGCATGGCCGGTCAGGCCCTCAGCTTCTGCAAAAAGCGCCACACTCTGGTAGCAATCCCTGAGTGACGCTTCGTTGTAACGGAGAACGCTCATCTTTTTTACGAAATCACCTGTGTTGAGAGGGGAGAAAAAACGCGCGGTCCCGGATGTCGGCAGGGTATGGTTCGGTCCGGCAAAATAATCTCCAAGCGGTTCCGGGGTATAGTTCCCTAAAAATATCGCGCCGGCATTATGAATTCGGAAAACATAGTTCTCGGGGTTTTTGATGCAAAGCTCGAGATGTTCCGGGGCGAGTTCATTGGCAAATTCAATCGCCGTATCAAGATCAGGCACATATACAACCGCGCAGTAATCCGCTATGGATTTCTCGAGGATGTCCCTTCTTTCAAGAAGTTCAGAACGACGGTCTATCGCCTGTTCCACGGAAATCGCCATTTCCTGGCTTGTTGTCAAAAGGATGGCCGATGCGATTTTGTCATGCTCTGCCTGGGACAGCATATCGGCAGCAACAAATTCGGGGTTTGCTGTTCCATCGGCGATAATCAGTATCTCACTCGGACCTGCAAACATATCAATGTCAACCTGCCCGAATAAAAGGCGCTTGGCTGTATTCACATATATGTTCCCCGGTCCGCAGACTTTATCGACACGCGGAATCACAGGAGTACCGTAGGCCATCGCAGCGATGGCCTGGGCGCCGCCGACTTTGTAGATCTCATCGGCGCCTGCAATTTGTGCGGCTGCAAGAATCGAAGGGGCGATGGTGCCGTCGGCGCGCGGCGGCGTGCAGAGCACGACGCGGGGCACCCCGGCTGCTTTAGCCGGTATGACATTCATCAGAACTGTTGAGGGAAGCGGCGCCGTGCCGCCCGGTACATAGATGCCGGCTACCGCAAGCGGACGAACAACCATGCCGATTTGGGATCCCGCAGCGACGTCCATGGTAAATCCTGTTTCGCATTGTCTTTCGTGGAACGCACGGATATTCGAAGCTGCTTGAATCATGACTGCCAGAAGTGCTTTATCCATATTGGCTATGGCGTTCTCCATTTCAGCAGGCGTTACACGTATAGCCTCCGGAGTCAGATCCGCTTTATCAAACAGAAGCGTGTATTTCCGGACGGCTTCATCTTTGTTTTCGCGTACATCAGCAAGTATGGCGCTGACTGTATCAAGGATCGGTCCGATTTCCATTTTACCGCGAAGTCCCAAATCCTCACAGATTTTAGCAAGATCCTCTTTTTGTGCGTTTATTCTTCTGCACTTCATTTGGCTTCCCTTTCCTCTCCCTGTTCATTTTGCGGTTCCTGATTCTTGAGTATTTCCTGTTCTTTTTGCTTTGCCAGCTGGCAGCGAAGCGCATCGAGCATCGGCATAATACTTTGTGCTTTCATCTTCATAGACACACGATTTACAATAACACGGGCCGAAATATCGGCAATAACTTCAAGGACATCCAGACCGTTTTCGCGGAGCGTGCGACCTGACTCGACGATATCAACAATCACCTCGGCCAGTCCGATGAGCGGCGCGAGTTCCACAGAGCCGTTCAGCTTGATGATTTCAACGCTCTCACGCTTTGTCCCCTCGAAATAGGATCTTGTAATATTAGGATATTTCGAAGCGACTCGCTTATTGGGAATCTGGTCAAGTTTACCCTTAAGGGAAGCCGGCCCGCAGACGCACATCCGGCACGCTCCGAATCCCAGGTCGATGACTTCGTAGAGCTGACGGCCTTCCTCAAGAAGTGTGTCCTTACCGACGACGCCAATATCGGCTGCACCGTATTCCACATAGGTAGGTACATCCGCCGGTTTGGCCATTATGAAGCGAAGACCTGCCTTCTCATCTTCGAGAATCAGCCGACGCGACTTTTCCCGGGCAGCCCGGCAGTCGTATCCCGCCGCCTCCAGAAGATCAAGCGCCTGTTCCGCCAGACGGCCTTTTGATAAAGCAATCGTTATCATATCCGTCATTTTCCTTCCTCTTCACAATCACACATACCAGCATTAAGGAAAACCATCTGCTCGATGCCGCGATTCTCTGTAAAACAGCTCAAGTCTTCTTCATTCATTCCTTCACAGTCAACCAGTGCGATAAGACCGTCGGCACGAAGTTCTTTTGCCATCTCAAGCGCCAGTCTGCGCATCCCGGGTTCGTCGCTGTATCCGATGATCGTATCAACATGTATCTGCAGAAGTTCTTTGTCCTGTCTTCGAAGTGCTGTCATACAGAGATTGAGGCTCAGTGAAAACCCGACCGCTGCCAGATCCCTTCCGAAAACAGACACCACGTTGTCATAACGCCCTCCCGAAATAATCGGAAATCCAATTTCATATGTGAATCCTTTAAAGATCATTCCCGTATAGTAGTCAAGACTTCGAAGCATACCCAAATCAACTGAAACATACTTCATGTATCCGTAGTCATCCAAAATATCCAGTATTTCCCGCACATTCTGCAGGGCAGCTCTGGCGCGCGGACTTTCGACCCGTTTTTCAAAAGTATCGAGTGTATCATAGGTCCCGAACAGCGCAGGAATCAGGAGCAGCGTCTCTTTTGCAGAAGAGGATAGCCCATAACGGTCCGCTGACTTTTCGAGCGCCACCGTATCCTTCTGGTCGATATGTCTTGAGATTTCTTTAGCATCTTCAACCGGTATTTCCCAGGCCTCCATCAGTCCGCGAAAAAACTCCGCCTGCCCGATCGAAATCTGCAGGTCGGTTATTCCGGTCTCAAGCGCCGATGAGATTGCAAGTGCAATAACCTCAGCGTCCGCCTGTGTAGATGACACGCCCAGAAGCTCAACACCGGCCTGACAGAATTCCCTCTGGCGGCCGCCGCCGGATTCACGGAATCGATACATATTCTCGATATAGGAGAGCCTTAGCGGCGGAGGTGTATCTTTGAAAAGAGTGGCAGCCAGGCGCGCGACCGGCACAGTACCGTCGTAACGCAGGGAAAGGATCCTTCCCTCCTGGTCGCCCAGCTTATATAAATTTTCCTGTGCAACAAAATCTCCGCTTGCATACACATCATAAAACTCAATGCCGGGCGTCTCAATCTCCCTGTATCCGCTCAATGAGAACAGCGTGCGAAGCTTCTGCTCAAGATCCCGTTTTGTCCGGCAATCTTCCGGAAGCATATCACTCACACCTTCCGGTGTATGAAAACGATAATTGCCCATTTGAAACCTCCTGCTCGCCTCTTCGCTTTACCGCTTTAGCTAAGTAAAGCGGTAAAGTTATTTGCATTATACGTGATGCTTTCGCAGTTTGTCAACATAAGTATCAGGAATTTCGTACCTCGCCGGAATTTTGCGCCTCATCTGCTGTCTTCTTGATTTTACGATTTTCAAAAATTAATGCAACACTAAACAGCACTTCAATAATTACCATACATACCGCCAGAATATACGGCGGGAAAATACAGCCTACAGCAAGAGCCATTATCGGAATAATAATGGACAAAGCAAAATAACTTTTTGACAGATACAGCCAGGAATACGGCATCAGATGGGCTCCGAAAATCATTGCAATAACCATAAGCATTTTATCCGGAACTGTCGGATATACCCACATTGCAATCAGGAGATAGAGGATTTGATTCACAGAAAACAGCAGCCCCAGATTGTTGACAGGATTGCTTTTACTCTGGAAATCGACCTTAATGAACCGCGAAATCAAATAAGCCAGCGGCAGAAGCGGAGCGGTAAAGCAGAAAGTCAGGAAATTTTTCGTCTCAATAGGCAGTGAAGTCAGATGCACGGCGAGCACCGCACACCAGATCACAACAGATGCCAGAATGAAATGAAGGCCCTTCTTCTGTCTAATAGCACAGTCAACTCTTAATTCATCCAAATTCATAATTATCCCCTTTTTATGTAAACTTATCTTTATATATTACCATGTTGGTACAGCGGAAATTGAAGCAGGTGTCCCTGCTTCGTCAGGAATCCTTCGAAAAGTGCTGGTAGTCCTTTGAAGAACTCCAGTCCCCTCCCCATTCAAAACCAAGATCGGTTAACAGCCTATAGCACAGATCTTCGTGATCGATATAGTACAGATTATCGAGTGACCTGTCCGCATACTGCGAGCCTGCAGGCGGATCTATCACATTTTTACCATCCAGCGTGTAAACCCAGGGATTGAACAGCGGATTGATATCAATTGCCATTCCCTGTGAGTGCCGTGAAAGAGTCGTCGTACCGTTAACAATGCGGTAATTGAAAGCCGATGTATTGTTGTCGAGCATCGAAGCATTATCATCACCGCCATACTCATCAACCAGAACCATTTTCCCGATCGGGTATCGGGCAGCATACAGAGTGCGGAATACTTCCGTGATATCCTCCGCAATACTTTTACCGACTACCAGTTCGCCTGTGTGCGAGCTGCTGTCAAAACCGCAGTATAGGACGCGGACATACCGGAGATCGGATAAAGGTACCGTACAGTCTTCCTTGTAGGAATTCCCATCCATCCTTACAAAAACATCATTGGGAATCTCCTCATAATAGAAGCACCCGTCTATTATCTCCTGGCTTACCAGAAAATCATCAACAATAGATCCTGCAGGTAAAGACGAGATATCTGCTGCCGAAACTGGTATCGGAGTAGTAATTGCTGATAGTTCTGTTGTTTCCGCAGCACTCTGAATATTCACCGTATCCGACTCAATCATATCCGATTCAAGCATCGCTGCTGCAGTCTGATCCGACAGAATCGCAGATACGCCGCTGCTCTGATTTGCCTCTTTACTTTTGACAGTTCTGACACTTGTTTCGCTCCATACGCATCCTGCGAGCATCAAAAAGGATGCAGAAAGCAGAGTTATAACAAGAACTCTTACCTTACTCACGGTCTTCCCCCACAATTCCATTCATCAATACTATAATTCCACAAATAGTATTGAAAGCCTTTATTATTCCCCCAATTATTATCAATTACTCAAAATTCAACCTGCAAATCACTGCACGACAACGGCTGTTCCTGATGCGGTAACCATAAGCATGTTATTGGCCTGTCCGAGAACTTCGTAGTCGACGTCAATCCCGACAATTGCATTGGCACCCGCCTGTGTTGCCCGCTGAACCATCTCGGCGATAGCATTCTGACGTGCCTGAATCAATTCCCCTTCATAAGAGCCCGAGCGCCCGCCGAAGAAATTGGTGATTCCCGCAGCCATATCTTTTACGAAATCCACACCGGAAATCACTTCTCCGAAAACGATACCCCTGTACTCGGCAATGTTTCTTCCCTCAATCGTTGGAGTAGTTGTTAAGATCATAGACGGCCTCCTGTGTATATTATTAGAAATAGGATCCTCTGCTTAACGAAAACATTCTTATATATTTTACTTCATTTTACCACTTATGAAAAACCAAATATTATTCTTTATTATCAGGAAGATTTCACAGGATTGAAAAGCTATCCGGAGACCTGAATTTCCATGATTATCCTGCATCGCGGCCGCTGGACGCACCGAACCAAAAACGAAAGAAATGCTTGGAATAATACTCCAAAATTCAATATCAATAATATTTGTATTATGATAATTATAAGAATATAATGTGAATAAGCAATTTTGGAGGTAAATCATATGCAGCACAGACTTGTAAAGATCCTATCCGCCTGGGCTGAGAAAAGTAAATGGATTCTTGATGCCGTATGTATTCTGTTTTGCCTGATGATGCTCGTCCCAATAGCCGGATGCTTTGCGAAAAACAGTAAGCCGGGTGAGGTTATAAAGACAGATGAATCTATAGAAACAGCTTCCAACGGCTATTCCGTTAAAAATCTCGATTTCTGTAAAGTATCCGATAACGAAACATGCCGGCTGCTATCAAACGACTTAGCTTATAACACAATAGCCATAAGAGTATTCATCTACAGGCTTCCCCTTTCAGAGAACGTAAACAAAGAAATAGTGCTTCTATATGATCTCGAAGGAAAACTCCTATCTCAGATCGATGTACATGATGCTGTCGGCTCCGATAAAATAATAGTTGATACAGCAATTGATGCCTCAGGTAATCTGGCCGTTTTTGCAAGGACGAAGGACGACGACAAAGTCGTACACCATTACCTGTATTCATTTGATTCAGAGGGGAATTTGGCGGGAGATCCAATCGAGCTAACATTCGGAGAGTCCATTCTTCCGATGAGTTTTATCATCGGAGCGGATGGCAAAATGTACTTTAGTGAAATGTTCTATAGTAGTCGGAAAACTGGTCCGATATATGTTTTTGACAGCAAGGGGAACATGCTTTTTGTCACCTCAGAAACCCATGTTACGGGAAATCTGTATCAGATGGGCGATATGATTTACACGGGCGACAAAACAGGCGGCGCGGGCGGAAGTGCAAAGTTACTGCCGATTGACACAGAGAGCCAGAATTTTGGAGATTCCATTGATATTTCGAAGGTTACTTCGTCCGGTGCTATTTATGCCGGATCTGACGGCTTCTATCTGATGAATATTGAGGGTATTTATGCAATTAATCTGGATTCAGAGGACTCCAAGGAAGTGATTCTTTGGAAAGATACGGACTTGGATTTGAATTCAAAAATGTATGACGCCAATCCTGCCGCCGTCATATCATCGGACAAAATTTTTCTCTTTTCATCCACAACGACCGGGGTCGATGGAGCAACAGCTGTTACAGTATCCTTGCTGACACGAGAATAAATATTCCGCAATATTTCTATTATGATAATTATAGGATTATAATGTATAATAGTTGTTTTACAAGGAGGTATATTAAATGCAGCACGGACTTGTAAAGATCCTATCCGCCTCAGATGGGAAAAGTAAATGGATTTTTGATGTAGGATGTATTCTGCTTTGCCTTATGATGCTCGTCCCAATAGCCGGATGCAGTGTGAAAAATATCAAGCCGGATGAAGTTATTAAGACGGATGCCAACAGCTATTCCGTTAAAAATCTTGCTTTCTGCAAGGTATCCGATAAAGAATCATGCCGGCTTATCTCCATTGACTCAGCTTATAACACCGTAGCCGTAAACGTATCGATCTACAGCCTTCCGCTTTCGGCGGACACGAGCAGAGAAATAGTGCTCTTATATGATTTGGAAGGTAAACTCCAATCACAAATCAATGTACTTGATGCTATCGGCACCGACAAAGTAATAGTGGATGCTGCAATTGATACCGCGGGTAATCTGTCCATTTTTGCAAGGGCGCAGGGTGACGACAATGTCGTACACAATTACCTGTATTCATTTGATTCAAAGGGAAAATTGGCTGGGGATCCAATCGAGCTAACCTTCGGAGAATCGATTCTTCCCACGAATTTTGTTATCGGAACGGATGGCAATATGTTCTTTGGCGATAATCAGAGGGCCGGGATGTCCGTCGGTCGTCAGATAGATGTTTACGACAGCAAGGGGAACATGATGTTTGTCGCTTCCACTTCCCGGCTTGTGGGAAATCTGTATCAGACGGGCGATATGATTTATACGGACAGCAACGTAGGCGGTACGAATGCAGCAAATACGACAGAGCTGATTCCGATTAACTTAGAATCTCCGGAATTTGGTACGCCAATTGATGTTTCTCATGTCACATCGTCCGGCGGTACTCTTTATGCCGGATCAGACGGCTTCTATCTGATCAATTCTAAGGGAATTTATTCAGTAAATCTGGATACACAGGATACAAATAAACTGATTCTTTGGAAGGACACGGACATGGATTTGAACGCAGGAACATACAATGTCTTTCCCGCCGCCGTCATTTCATCGGACAAAATTCTCCTTTTTTCTTCCAAAACATCCGAGGCCGACGGTACGGCAGCTATTACGGTATCTTTACTGACGCGCAAATGACAGAGTCGATATTGCCGGGTTTTCGTAAAGCAGACCTGTGGCGCAGGCGAAGTAACGCTCCAGAAGGCACTTGAAAGCTTTACCGTGACGGGCTGCGTAGACCATTGACTTCTCGTCAATGACTTTTGTTCCCGTAGTTTTTTAAAATATCCCGCAGCGTCCAAAGGACGCCCTGCGGGGAAGGTATGATCCTTTTTGAGTAGATTCCGCAGGATTGCAACGCAATCCGAGGACATAGAGTATTCCGCGCGCCCGACGGGCGCCTCCCGGGGAAAGGAGTGTGCTTTTTGAGTAGATTCCGCAGGATTGCTTTGCGCCCTTGCGGGCGCAAAGCAATCCGAGGACCTGACCGAGCGAAAAAAGCACACTCCCTTCCCCCTGTTGACAAATGATTCATTTCCAAATACAATGACAATAATTCAATAACTACAAACTGTTGAGTAAGAGTAGTAGGTATGCTTCCAAATTCACAGAGATCTGCAGGCGGTGTGATTGCAGAAATTGCGGGACATAGTGAATGGACTTACGAGGGCAGCCCGAAAGAGTAATCGAGTAGGCGCTGACGGGGATCTGGCCCGTTATCAGGCAGAATCGTATGGTTGTACGATAAGATGAGTGAGCCGCCCTTTTTGGGGTGACTAACGCAAGGTGGTACCGCAGGAGTTTTTTATAGCTCTTGTCCCTGCAAGTAATTGGCAGAGACAAGGGCTTTTTTGTATTCTGCCGCAAGAATTTGACCATAAAAGAGTAAAATGAAAGGCAGGAAACAGCATGCACATTACACACGCAATCAAGTCTATTATCGAAGGAAAGAACCTCACGGAACAGGAGTCTTACGATGCCATTGACCAGATCATGTCGGGACAGGCAACAGACGCGCAGATAGCAGGTCTTCTTGTTGCGCTTCGCGTCAAAGGCGAAACAGTCGAGGAGATTACCGGCGGCGCACGGGCCCTTGCCGAGAAAGCCAACCGCATTCATCCGAGGGTTCCCTTCTGCGTCGATCCTGTCGGTACAGGCGGAGACGGCACGAACACTTTTAACATATCATCAACCGCAGCCATTATTGCAGCGGCAGCCGGTGCATGTGTCGCCAAACACGGCAACAGATCTGTCTCGAGCCGCTCGGGAAGCGCTGATTTCTATGAATCAATCGGTATCAATATTGCCCTCTCCCCTGCCGCCGTGGAACGCTGCATTGAAGAGATCGGATTCGGATTCATGTTTGCTCCGACATTCCATCCGGCCATGCGTTTTGCAGGACCGGTAAGAAGACAGCTTGCTGTAAGGAATATTTTCAATATTCTCGGACCTCTTTCCAATCCGGCATCTGCAAACGGCCAGGTGCTCGGTGTATATGACAGGCAAATTATGCCCTTCATCGCGCAGACCCTTCAGAATATCGGTGAAAAGCACTCGATGGTTGTACACGGTTCCGACGGTTCGGATGAGATCACCAATACCGGCGCAACATATATCATTGAGGTTTTCCCGGACCGCATGGAAGAGTACACAATTACGCCGGAACAGTTCGGGCTTCCCACTTATACACTTGAAGACCTGCAGGGTGGAACTCCGGCCGAAAATGTTCAGATTGCCCTTGAAATCCTGCAGGGACAAAAGGGGGCCCACCGCGATATCGCAGTCCTTAATGCTGCTGCCACTATATATATCGGACAAAAAGCAGCAAACTTAAGTGATGCTGTGAAACTAGCCGAAGATGCAATTGATTCGGGCAAAGCTTTCGCGAAGCTTGAAGAAATCCGTGCATTCACCAACCGTGACGATATCAAGAGCCTCTGAAGGAGTTGAAAGATATGAATATACCATCATCCTCCGGCCCCGGCGACATAGTGGACAGAACAATTTCCACCGGAACGATTCTCGACCGCATCGTCGCCAAAAAGGCCGAAAGAATACAGGCACGCATGGAACACCGCACGATTGAAGAGCTTGCCGAAAAAGCATTTTCGTCCCTTCCGGTTACCAGAAATTTCGCGAGTGCGATCAAAGGACAGAATATCTCGATGATTTGCGAGGTCAAGAAAGCCTCCCCTTCAAAAGGAATCATCGCCGCTGATTTCCATCCGGCCGAACAGGCGCTCGCTTACGAAAGAGGCGGGGCCGCTGCCATCTCGGTCCTGACCGAGCAGGATTTTTTCCTCGGAAGCGACTACCATCTGACAGATGTTACCAACCAGGTCTCCCTCCCGGTTCTACGAAAGGATTTCACAATCGATGCAAGCCAGATCTACGAAGCGCGCATTCTGGGAGCTTCGGCAATTCTGCTGATTGCAGCACTCCTGCCGGACAAGACGATCGCCTCCTACATGCAGCTCGCAAATGATCTGGGGCTTTCCGTTCTCCTTGAGATTCATACAATGGATGAACTGATGCGTGCCCTTGATCTTGACGCACCGATAATCGGGATTAACAATCGAAACCTTCACACATTCCATGTCGATCTCGCTACAACCGAACGCCTCGCACCGATGATTCCGGCGGGCAGAACGATCGTATCCGAGAGCGGGATTCATACGGCTAAAGATTTGTCCCGCTGCTACAGAAGCGGTGTACACGCCGTTCTTATCGGGGAAAGCTTGATGCGGGAATCCGGGGCGGACGGAAGTGTTGAGCAGAAAATGCACGAGCTCTTATCTGAAATTCCACAGCACAGATAAGGCAGCCCCTAAGGAAAGGATGGATACTATGACAAACGGAAGATACGGAGAATTTGGCGGGCAGTACGCTGCCGAGACACTTATGTTTGCTCTTACGGAGCTTGAAAAGGCATACCGCGAGGCGCAGGCGGACCCGGCATTTGACAGTGAATTCAGAAAGCTGCTGCGCGAATACGCCGGGCGGCCTTCCCTTTTATACCGGGCTGAACGGCTTTCCGCCGATCTCGGTACGCAGGTCTTTTTGAAAAGAGAGGATTTGAATCATACCGGAGCACATAAAATCAACAATGTGCTCGGCCAGGTTCTTCTGGCTAAAAGAATGGGCAAAAAACGTGTCATTGCCGAGACCGGGGCCGGCCAGCACGGCGTTGCAACTGCGACGGCAGCCGCTCTTTTCGGTATGTCATGCGATGTTTTCATGGGCGAAGAGGACACACGACGCCAGGCTCTGAATGTGTACCGGATGGAACTTCTCGGAGCGAAAGTGCATCCTGTCACGGACGGCACGGCTACTCTTAAGGATGCGACCAGCGAGGCTCTCCGTGAATGGTCCCGGTGTGTGAGTGATACTTATTACGTCGTTGGTTCAGTCGTAGGGCCGCACCCGTATCCGGAAATAGTACGTGATTTCCAGCGGGTAATCGGAGACGAGATACGCGCAGAAATGCTGGAGAAATACCACCGGCTGCCCACTGCTCTTTTCGCGTGTGTCGGAGGCGGAAGCAATGCGATGGGTACATTCTATCCATTTATTGATGATCAGGGTGTCCGTCTTATCGGCGCTGAAGCCGGCGGCGAAGGCGTTGATACAGGGCGCCACGCCGCAACACTTGCAGGCGGCACAACGGGAGTATTCCATGGGATGAAGTCGCTTTTCCTGCAGGACGATGAAGGACAGATCACACCGGTCTATTCAATATCTGCCGGACTCGATTATCCGGGGATCGGTCCTGAACATGCCCATCTTTTCGAAACAGGACGCGGTGAATACCACCCGATTACTGATAAAGAAGCGATCGACGCTTTTGAATACCTAAGCCGCATGGAAGGAATCATTCCAGCCATCGAAAGCGCTCATGCAGTGGCCCTTCTACGGAAAATGCATGCAGAATTCACGCCGGATGACATGGTGGTTGTTACACTGTCAGGGCGCGGAGACAAAGACGTTGAAGCCATCGGCCGATACCGCGGACAGATTGTCTGAAGAAGGAGACGAATATGGAAAGCGAACAAAATATCCAGCCTGACCTGACTGTTCCTACGATCCGGGGCAACCGAATTGATGCCGCATTTGCGAATCTTCGTAAAGAAGGCAGAAAAGCTTTCATCCCATTCATCACCGCCGGTGATCCATCGACCCAGGCATCCTATGAAATAGCGAAGGCCATGATTGAAAACGGTGCGGACTTAATTGAGTTCGGCGTCCCTTATTCCGATCCTTCCGCTGACGGTCCCGTCATCATGCGGGCTGATGCCCGCGCTCTTTTACATGGCACAAGACTTGCCGATGTATTTGAGCTCGCCGCACGCATCACAGGTGAATTTCCTGACCTGCCTGTCGTGCTCTTACTGTATTTCAACTCGATCTTCGTCTATGGACAGGAGAGATTCTTCTCTGCGTGCGGGAAGGCAGGCATTTCCGGCGTAATCATACCGGATCTCCCTCTCGAAGAAAGAGACGAAGCGCGCCCCTTTGCTGATGCACACGGTGTTTATCTGATATCCATGGTAACGCCCGTCTCGCAGGAAAGAACAAAGCGGATCCTCGCTCAGGCGCAGGGATTCCTGTACTGTGTGGCCTCCCTCGGAGTCACCGGGGAACGCGCGTCCTACTCCACGGACTTCAAGGACTATTTTGACACTTTAAATCAGCTTTCCGACATACCCAAATGCATCGGGTTCGGCGTATCCACGCCTGAGCAGAAGAAGCAGCTTGAGACGTATTGCGACGGCGTCATTGTCGGCTCTGCGATCGTACGGCGCATTGAAGACTGCATCGGCGAGGGCTTGCCCGATGCAGAAATTGCTTCCCGTCTCGGGGCGTTTGTCAAATCCTTTACCGGGGAGTGCCCCGGAATCAATGATACAGCAGCTGCGGAGGTGTCCCTATGATTTCTCCTTCATATGACGACTTTTCTGACCTCACCAAGACAGCGAGGATAATCCCTGTCGTCCAGAAAATCAATGCCGACCTGTTCACACCCATTTCCGTATTTCAGAAATTCGGATGCCGGCCGCATTCTTTTCTTTTGGAGAGCTTTGTAGGAGGCGACCGCTGGTCCCGGTACTCCATCATGGGCAGAAACCCTATTATGACCTTTTCAGTTGCGGGCGGTATTACAAAATATACCAGGCTCGGGCAGAATTATCCCGCCGGGCTTCTGGGTGATTCGCCGCTTGCACAATTGTCCGAACTTCTGAGGCAGTGCGAATCGGAACATTTTTCGCATATCAGTCATTTCTACTGCGGTCTTTTAGGCTACTTTGGTTATGATTTTATCCGCTACTGTGAAATCCTGCCGGATAATAATCCGGATACTATAAATCTTCCCGACTGCGACCTTTCGGCTCCGGGGGAAGTTATTGTTTTTGATCATCTCAAGAACGAAATCTCCGTCATCGTCAATGTTTTCGCAGAAGGCGGCGCAGACTCCTATGCGAAAGCTACAGCGCGCTTAAGTGAAATCATATCCGAAATCAAAAGCCCTATTGCCGCCGAACTGTCACGAATCCATCCTGAAGATTTAAATTTTGTTTCCCAGACAAGCAGGGAAGATTTTTGTGCCAGTGTTGAAAAAGCAAAAGCATATATCCGTGACGGCGACATTTTCCAGGTCGTCCTTTCACAGCGCTTTACAGCTGAATATGAGGGTGATCCCCTTCCGATTTATCGGGCGCTCAGGAGTGTGAATCCATCACCCTATATGTTCTATATCCAGCTCGAAGATTCCTCCATTGTAGGTTCGTCCCCTGAGATGCTCGTCCGTGTGACCGATGGGCGCATCGAGACGTGCCCGATCGCAGGAACGCGCCCCCGCGGCAGAACAGATGCCGAGGATCTTCTTCTTGAAGCAGATCTTCTGGCCGATGAAAAAGAGATCTCGGAGCATTACATGCTTGTTGACCTGTCAAGAAACGATGTCGGAAAAGTCTCCGAGTTCGGGACCGTTCAAGTCAAAAACATGGGACATGTCGAAAAATACTCCCATGTAATGCACATCGTGACAAATGTAGAAGGGACACTGAGTAAAGGCCAGTCGACCGTAAGTGTCCTTACCTCCCTTCTCCCAGCCGGAACCCTTTCGGGTGCGCCCAAAGTCCGTGCCATGGAAATCATTGACGAACTCGAGCCGCTGCGCCGCGGCGTATACGGAGGTGCCATCGGGTATCTGGGATTTGATAAGAACATGGATACCTGCATAGCCATCCGCACGGCCGTAATCCGCAGCGGAAAAATACATGTCCAGGCCGGTGCCGGCATAGTCGCCGATTCTATCCCGGAAAATGAATACCTTGAGAGCATGAACAAAGCAAAGGCACTCTTTGTCGCCTTGGAAAAAGCAGGTGTAATGAGATGATTTTACTGATTGATAATTTTGATTCCTTCACTTACAACGTCTATCAGCTTGCCGGCCAAATCAACCCGGATATCCGCGTGGTGCGCAACAACGCCATAACTCTTGCTGAAATAGAAGCCCTCGCCCCGACGCATATCATCATCTCGCCAGGTCCAGGGTTTCCTGTGACCGCCGGCATATCGATAGAGGCAATTCGCCGGTTCGCCGGAAAAATCCCGATACTCGGCATCTGCCTTGGACATCAGGCCATCGTTGAAGCCTTCGGCGGCGTCGTAACGCATGCCCCCGAACTTGTTCACGGTAAAAAGAGACCCGTCAGCATCATTGCCGATGCCTCCGGTCTACATCCTGTATGTCCATTATTCAACGGTCTTCCGGACACCTTCGAAGTAGCAAGATACCACTCTCTTGCGGCAGATCCGGACACGATGCCGGCTTGCCTTTTACTTACAGCCACCGCCCCGGACAATACCGTCATGGGCGTCATGCACCGCGACTATCCCGTATATGGTGTGCAGTTCCATCCCGAATCCATCCTTACAGACTATGGCCGGCAGATTATGGAGAATTTCCTGTCTCCGGGGATTATACTTACTCCTGATCCAGCCCGCCCGATAACCTGAAGTTTGCACAAAACTGATCGGCGTTATCGATCAGCACTGTCTTGGGAATCTGTTTCATATAGAGGCTGACAGTAAACAAATATATCGCTAAATAGATGAGGGCTGACACAACGGCCAGAATGAACGCCACCCCATACATCGTCATGTTTGCGGGTAATTTGCTGACTGCAATACTCAGACCAACAATTACACCCGCGAACACCAGCATATACAGGCAGCCTATTGCCGATTTTTGATTCTGCTCCCTTTCGGCTTCCCGGCGGCTGAGCTTAACCTTTCTGCCATCCGCTACTCCGACTATTCCGGGCGTGTAAGCTGAGCAATTCGGACAGAGGGTCACCGACGCAGGCATTTGCGTCCCGCATCGCGGACAATTTTTGTTGCCCGAGAATAGAATCTGGAAGTTCTCACTGATTACATTCATATTAGAAGGAATTTCGTTACTATTGTTATTTTTTCCATTATTGTTGTCCATATGTTTCTCCACTATTTACAAAGATGCACTCAGATTGTTGAGCATATTGGATATCTGGTCGAGGTTCTGCGCACCGAGCACGGCAAAAATCAGAATGAATATCGCGAAGGCAAGTGCCGGAAGCCCGAAAAAGAGCCAAATAAGAAGCGCCATGATTTTTGACATACGTTTAAGCGATGTTTCATAAGGCAAATTGCCGGCTACTTTTCCTGTTTGTCCATTGACCGCAAAAAAGTACCTTTTCCCAAGATAATCAATGGAAAACAGATAGACAGGCAGCAGCACATAATACACGCGTCTGGTTTCGAGCGTCATATCGTCCGCTTTATGTCCCGGCAATTTGTCTAACTCGATAGCAGCATACGAATCAAATGTCTTTTGTACCATTTGCCTGGCGCGCGGTATAAAGTCCCCGCTGTTTTCATTGTATACTTCGCCGAGAAATCCACGCAGATAGTCGCTGGAAAAGGCTGTCATTTTCTGATAATCATACGGACTGATATTATCCATCAGCTCGTCAGGGAAATTGGTTGATGCGTCAATCGGAAGCTTGTGAACCTCCATCAGGCCGGTTTTACCGCTTTTGCCGACTTCGCTGCTCACGTCAAAATCGTACAGGTAAAATGGAGCGTACATAGCACGGAAATCCCCTGGCTTAACATTCTGCTTTAACTGTTTGGGCACAAACCAGAGTTTTTTCGTGTAATTCTGGAAAAGGCGCATCGCTTCATCCGAATAAAACGCAAATGGAACAATTCCATCCGGCTTGAAACGGTCGGATACCCGGCTGGATATCACAAGAGGATTCCCGCAGTATGGGCAGCCTAACGAAATAACTTCATTCTGTGCACAGACTTGAGCCCCGCATGACTGACAGCTGCACTCAGCGAGTTCCTGACTATATGTGTTTCGCACTGCCGTGTCCTGCTTTTTATCGTATTCTACCGGATGAAAGCCGCCGCAGGAATCGCATTTCATTTCTTTTGATTCGGGATGAAAAACCATTCGACCGCCGCAGGACGGGCAAGTCTTAACAGAAACATCACTCATATTTATTTCCTTCGTGCCTAAAGGCTGTATATCAGAATATCTTTCAGAAGCAAATCGTATCAGATTATATTAATTATAACATATGTCTTGTCTATAATTTGTGAATGTCATGACATTTATCCGCGGCAAAATAGTGAACAGTACTATAATGGATTTAGTTATTCGCAGCACATATACTACGAGGCACATTTATATGGCAAAAATACTTTATCAGGGTCATGGAAGCTTGCGATTGGTATCACTAGACGGAATTGTCGTTTATATTGATCCCTATGCGGGAGGCGGCTACGAAGTTCCCGCCGATATTATTCTGGTGACACACCAGCATATGGATCATAACTGCATAGAAAAGCCCGCAAAGAAAACGGACTGTAATGTGATTCAGAATTTTGACGCTCTGAAAAAGGGCGAGTACAAATCTTTTACAGTCAAGGGCTTAACAATTGAAGCCGTGCCCGCCTATAACAAGAACCATTCCAGAAACACTTGCGTAGGCTATTTGGTGACCGTCGATCAAAAGCTTATTTATTTTGCCGGAGATACGTCCCAAACAACCGAAATGGCAGACTTGGCACCCAGAAAAATAGATTATGCTTTCTTTCCAGCCGACGGCAAATTCAATATGGATGAGGTGGAAGCCTCTGAGTGCGCGCGAATAGTCGGAGCTCGCCATTCAACACCAATACACATGCTTCCCGGGAAACTTTTCAGCGAAGAAAAAGCCGCCGCATTCCATGCCGACGGCAAATTAATCATCAGACCGACAGAAGAAATTACGCTGGATTAGCCGCTGGATTAGCCGCTGGATTAGCAGTCACATTCCATACGGTCATTTAATAAGACCAGATGAACATGATCCTCCCATTTCCCGTTAATCTTCAAATATTTAGGCGCGGTTCCTTCGTAAGAGAACCCGAACTTTTCAACCACACGAAGAGATCGTATGTTCTATGAGCCTGTCTGTTTCATAAACCGGCTGCATCGCAACCCTCTCTATTAACATGTTTTTCATAGGACACTAATGTCAGTTTGCTGTTAATTATTTCTGTCTTCCCCGTTTGCCGATAGCCTAATTTCTCATATAGATAGCAGTTCCCCTGCTCCTGTAAAATAGTATCTAATTCCCACACATCAGCGTCAGCATATATCTGTGCGATCCGTTCAAAAACTTTCTGTGTAATTCCTTTTCCCTGATACTCCGGCAAAATAAAAACGGGGCCAACACGGCATCGACTGCTGTCCATTTTAATAATTCTGATACCGCCGACAGGCGTTATGCTATCCATTATAATATAATAGTCAGTAAGCGAGTGTTCGATGCGAGCAATCGTTTTATCTATTGCTTCATTAGCAGGGCTGGTCTCGTAATCCTGATATTTCTCCAACAAAGGCATAAACGACAAAAGCTGCATCTTATGAATAGTATCAGCATCCTTCGTCACCGCTTTAACAAGAGATATATTCATAAGTCCCCCCTCTGTATTCACGTTATCTGATCACACTCTGGCACAGCGACCGCAGGATCGCCTTAGGGGAAGGGATAATGCTTTTCTCACTCGATCAGGTCCTCAGATTGCTTTGCAATCCTGCGGAATCTACTCGAAAAGCATTATCCCTTCCCCGACTTGACCAAGCGAGAAAACGATGACTCTTATTTATGGTACGGTTCTCCGTAACTACTATAAATGAGGTTTTTCCACTTTATTCTTCTGTACATATCCTTCTAAACATTAATTATACTCTAATTGTTATTGGAGTTTTTTTGAGAGTACTTTACCCATGTATAGAATATAAGAATTATTCCTATAACAAGGCACCCACCACTAATAGCTTCAATAAATCCCGAGAAAAATTGTTGATAAAATTTACCACCAGGTTGCCATATAACAGAATAAATTGCTGTAATAAATGATATTAAAATGGCACACAAAGCCCCAACCAATGATTCATTTCTTTTCAATTTTAGAAGCTCATTAAGTAATGAGTTTATAGTTTTATTACTTTCTACCTCTTCATTTTCTTGTTCAATATATTCACCTTTTAATAATTCACTCATTGAGACCTCCAATACCTTACTTATCTCTTCAAATAATGAACTATCTGGTAGACACTTACCACATTCCCATTTTGAAACGGCTTTATCAGTTACATTTAGATATTCTCCAAGCTCTGCCTGTGTAAGTTTTTTCTTTTTTCTAGAATCTGCTATAAACATTCCAATTTTTTTTGTATCCATAATTATACCCTCTTTAATAACATTATAATTACAAATTCACTATATCAAAACCCACTACAGGTAGAATTGGTAGAGTAGACGTAGAATATTACAAGTTTAGTAAAAGCTCATTTCCTTATTCGATCCCGCCGACCCCTGATAAATAAGAGCCATCGTTTTTGAGTAGATACCTTAGCGTCCGCATTATCCCTTCCCCGACCTGACCGTATGAGAAATCCGCTTCCTTGTTCGGCACAGCCGAACCCTGATAAATAAGAGTGTTTGCTTTTCGAATAGTTCCGCAGGATCGCTGCGCGATCCGAGGACCTGTTCGTATGAGAAAAGCAAATACTCTTATTTATGGTATGGTTCGCCCCGATCAATCCGAAATGCCCTATAGCACTGCTCCATCAGAATCAGACGCGTCATCTGATGTGTGAATGTCATAGGCGACAGGCAAATTCGATGGTCTGCACGCGCTATTACTTCCGGTGATAATCCATTCGATCCGCCGATTACACAGGTTAGTTCCGCTCCGCCTTTATCAAATGCTTTTATCAGTTCTCTGGAAAAATCTTCTGATCCGTACATTTTTCCGCCGAGATCCAAAAGCCAGACATACGAGCCTTCTTTGATCTGTGCAAGAAGCTTTTCGCCCTCTTTTGCCAGTGCTGTGTCTTTCGGCAGCTGATCAGAAGAATCCGGTACTTCAATGATGTCAACTTCACAGTAACGGCTAAGGCGCTTTTTGTATTCCAATATGCCGTCTGTTAGCCATTTTTCTTTAACTTTTCCAGCCGCGATTATATGCAGTCTCATATGAGATCCACCGAAAACAATTGCACCTCTTCACTGACAAGGCACACGGGGGAATCGGTCTCTTCGTTAGAAATCGCATAGAGGATGACTGGCTCCGTAGGGTAGTACCGGTTCGCAACGGACAAAAAATAATTTTCACCGCGGACAGCAGATTCATTGTCCATAACACGCAGAATTTCTTTTTCAGCGATCATCGGCATATTATTTTCTTTGCTCAGATGTCCCAGCACAAAATGCTTTGTTCCGTTATGATACAAATAGCTTACGGCTTCGGCACAGTCTGAATTGCACAGATGCCCCATTTCTCCGTCAATACGCTTCTTGAGATACCAGGGATATTCACCGTTCCACAGCATATCATGATCGTAGTTCGCTTCAATCAGTACAACTTCACTTCCGGCAATTGCCGCCCTGACATCATCGCTGAAATGCCCGAGATCAGTTGCGACAGCCATGGATCTTCCATGATAAAAGAATCGATATCCGCAGGAGCCTTGTGCGTCGTGAGGTGTCGAAAAAGAAACAATCTCCACATCTCCCACGCAAAATGATTCGCCTGCAGTAATAATATTATCCAGTTCCCCGGCATGCGGTTTTTTCTCAGCTGCATGAATTCCTCTCCAGGTCAGCTTTGTAGCATAAATCGGGATGCCGTATTTGCGGACAAAAACATCAAGACCCTTCATGTGATCGCTGTGGTCATGCGTTATCAGAATTGCATCAATTTGAGAAGGGTCCTGTCCCACCTGCTCAAGTGCTGTCACAATAGATTTAGTCGTACAACCAACATCGACCAAAATCCGAATATTTTCAAATTGAAGAAATATCGAATTTCCACTGCTTCCGCTGTATAACGGGATCATCTGTATATAATTATTCACTTACATTCATCTCCTCAGAATCTGCCGGCATCCGGTCTTTGATACGGCAAATTCTGGTCATCTATACGTTCCATTTTGGCACCGAGAGCTGTCAGTTTCTCAACAATTTTCTCATATCCGCGTTCGATTCTCTGTGCCTCGGAGATGACCGTTACTCCGTCAGCGGCAAGCCCTGCAAGTACCATCGCAGCTCCCGCCCGCAAATCCATCGCCACAACACTGGATCCGTTTAATTGTGTGGGACCTGTAACAAGTGCAATTCGATCGATAACCGAAATATCAGCGCCCATGGTCTGGAGTTCAGTAACATATTGAAAACGATTATCCCATACATTTTCATGCATGCGGCTTAGCCCCTCCGCCATGCACAAAAGTACGGTGGCCTGTGGCTGAAGATCTGTCGGAAATCCGGGATATGGCATAGTCTTAAAATTTACTGACGATATTATGCCGCACTCGGAAATTGATACATGGATAGCATCATCACTTTCATCAACTTCAAAGCCCATTTCAATCAGCTTCGCGGTAAGCGGTTCCATATGTTTCGGAATAAGATTACGTACAATCACATCGCCTCTTGTTATCGCGGCGGCAATCATATAGGTACCGGCTTCAATCTGATCCGGAATAATAGAATAGGAGAATCCACCCGGAAGGATCGGAACACCCTTTATGCGGATCGTATCCGTACCTGCTCCTTTTATATTCGCACCCATTGCATTCAGGAAGTTCGCAACATCAACGATATGCGGCTCCTTTGCAGCATTTTCAATGATGGTCTGTCCTTCTGCTTTTGTCGCAGCAAGCATGATGTTAATCGTCGCTCCTACACTGACAACATCAAGGAAAATATGGGCTCCGACAAGTTTGTCAGCTACTATATGTATAATGCCGTTACGTATGTCTGAGAGTCCCGTTCCTTTGGCTCCAAGCCTGGCAAAGCCCTTCAAATGCAGGTCAATCGGTCTCGTACCGAAATTACATCCTCCCGGCATGTGCATAGTTGCTTTACGGTATCTGGCAAGAAGTGCCCCCAGGAGATAATAGGAAGCACGAATATTCTTCACTTTATCATGGGTTGCCTCATGCGTGTTGATCGTTGTAGGATCAATCTTAAACATTCCGTCTCCAAGCGGCGTAATAACAGCACCGAGAGTCTCACAAATCTCAAGCATTGCACGAACATCTGCAATGTCCGGTACATTTTCAAGCATGCAAGGTCCGTCGAGCATCATGGAAGCTGCCAGTATCCCCAAAACTGCATTTTTACTTCCGCTTACGGAAACCTCTCCTGTGAGTCGTTCTCCGCCAATAATTCGATAACTAGGCATGGTATTCCCCTTTCAGACGTTCACTTTGAAGTTGATCAATTGTTATGATACTTAGATCGGACAAAGGTTCCGGCACCTTCGGTTTGCCGCCTCTTTGTATCTGCGGTCTCACTAATTTATCACCATCGGCAATAATTCGCCTTGCTTCATTCGAAGCAGATAATTCTCCGGTAGACTCCATTGCAGCCCGTCGTACAGCGGACCGTGACACGGTCTGTGTTTGACCGGAAGTACTGGACAAATCATCATGCATATCTGCCCGCTCTGCCGGAGATGTCCTGGAAGAGTGTAATCCTTTGGACTCCGAAGGCACCGACATTTTTCTGGCTCCTGTGACCTTGTCCCCGGAGACCTTTGTCACCTCGACACTGGTCTCTGCGACCCTGCCCTGCGCGGCTTTGGACTGCGCGGCTTTGGACTGCGCGGCTTGAGACTGCACGGCTTTGGACTGCGCGGCTTGGGGCTGCGCGGCATGGGGCTGCGCGGCATGCGCAGTATTTACCGCAATGGTATCTGCAGCAGGCTTATCCTTTGACACACGAGCTTTCTTAGCCGCTTCATACCGTGCAGGCAAAAGATCCGCGGGTACAGCAATGGAATAATCCTTATCGTCTTTTGGCATAGTTAGAAGATATGACAGCAGATCTTCCATTTGCTCCGGCTTAAGTTCTGAAAGACCGTTGAGAGGAATGTCAATTTCATCGGCAGCGGTCAAAAGATATACTTCTGCATTTTCATATATCGTCTCATGTCTTGGTACGTCTGCATGAATAGCTGCCAGTGTCTCTCTGTATGTCTTTTCCGCCTTGGGAATCGTCACAACAAATTCAGTGCCTTTCCCAAGGACGCTTGCAACAGTGATGGTTCCTCCCTGGATCTCGGTAAGTTCTTTTGCGATTGACAGTCCAAGTCCTGTTCCTCCGTATTTTCTAGAACCGGTTGAATCAACACGATAGAACCGGTCAAAAAGACGCTGTAAATTATCTTTTGCAACTCCCATTCCATTATCAGCTACTTTGATAGAAATGTAGTCATTTGTCAACTGTATTGACACACTTACGTATCCGCGATGATCCGTATACTTAATTCCGTTCGATACAAGATTCGTAAGTATCCTGTCGAGTGCCGACGGATCACCATATACCGGCGGAATAATTGAAAGGACAAAGGACTCCAGCTGGATTTGCTTTTCGACGGCGTGAACCTGCATTCGGCTCACTACCTGCCGCATAACAGAAACTATATCATACTGCGACATTTTAGCCCTTATACCCCGGCTGTCAATCGACGACAGAAGCAAAAGGTTCTGTACAAGATTGTCCATACGATTGGCATCATCGTGAATTCTAATTATATCAGAACGTATATCAGGCATCGATTTACCTTCAAGGCCCCAATCCAGTAAAGTCTCTGAATAGGCTGAAATCGTAGTAAGCGGGGTCTTAAGTTCATGTGATACATTGGCAACAAATTCTTTTCTCTGCTTCTCTTCGCGTTCCTGCTCTGTGATGTCCTGAATAATAATTATCCAACCCGGTTTGTGATAGGGCGCCAGTTGTGACTGTGTAAGACGCAGACGTACTGTACGTTCGTTCATATTGACTATCCCGGTGATGTTCGGTGTCTGAAGGACAAGTGCTGCCTGAATTCCGTTATCACTGCCAATTTGTGACAGGAAACCCTGGAGAGTCGGAGGGGCTTTCTCCATATCAAGAATAGCATTGGCTGAAGGATTGACCGTAATAAGCTTACCATCGCCGCCATATGCGAGAATACCAACCTCAAGTTCACGAAGTATCGTCTCAGATGTATCTTTTTCCTGCTCGAAATTAGCAAGAATTCTATTGAATTTCCGGTCGGCTTCCGTTCTCGAGAATTTTGATTTAGCAACAGAATATAAAAATCCAAGTAAAAGACCTATGAAAATGCCGGATGACACAAGAATAAGTGCCAGTAAGGGATCCCCCCTCAGCTGTGCCCAAAAACTTGTAGCCTCAGCTGAGGCTACTTGATTCAAAAATAAATTCAATTCAATCGGCATCTTATCACTCAGGCCTGACTTTTATCAAAGTAGTAGCCAACTCCTCGTTTCGTCAAAATATACCGATAGTTGCTCTGATCCGGCTCCAGTTTCTCTCTGGTACGGCGTACAGTTACGTCAACGGTTCTTACATCCCCGTAATACTCATAACCCCATACTTTTTCTAAAAGTGTCTCTCTGGAAAATACCTGTCCTGCATTCTGCGCCAGAAAACGCACCAGTTCAAACTCTCTGAGCGTCAATTCAAGAATCTTATCACCCAGACGAACCTGATAGGCATCTGTATCAATTTGCAGCTCACCGAATGTAAGAACCTTGCTGTTATCAGATAATTCACTCTCAGCGAGGCTCATACGACGAAGCTGTGCCTTAACTCGTGCCAGTACTTCTCTGACCGAAAAAGGCTTGGTAATGTAATCATCCGCACCAAGTTCAAGCCCGAGAACCTTATCAATCTCTTCACTCTTTGCGGTTAACATCAGAATCGGAATATTAGTCTGAAGCCGCAGCTTCCTGCAGACATCAAACCCATCCATACGAGGGAGCATACAGTCTAACAAAATCAAATCCGGCTTCATGGATATACCCATCTCAAGACCCATGGCACCATCCGATGCAGTAAATGTCGTATACCCCTCACGCTCCAAATTGGCTTTAAGAATATCAACAATATTCGGCTCGTCATCCACAATCAGGATTTTTGCACTCATAGGGGAATCTCCAATCTCTTGTGTTCTATATTCATACAAAAGAAGAATACGGTTAATCAGTCATAGCAAATAACTAAGTTACGGCTATGGTAATTATACCATAATCTCTGTTTTGCAACGAAATAAACGAAAAAAAGAAAGCCTCCAGTAATGAACTGGAGGCTTCCATAAGATCCGGCAGCGATCTATCTTCCCGGCCCGTTACCAGGCAAGTATTGTCGACACCAAAGAGCTTAACTACTGTGTTCGG
>Ga0209540_10000859_pt1 | contig 24823 bp, 27 predicted proteins | sample BarGraIncu01121A_FD_184501 | JGI IMG/M metagenome (GOLD analysis project Ga0209540, IMG submission 184501) | Arctic peat soil microbial communities from Barrow, Alaska - Barrow Graham LP Incubations 011-21A (SPAdes) (version 2) | ecosystem: Environmental > Terrestrial > Soil > Wetlands > Peat... | reverse complement strand
AAACGGTGGTGGTGGAGGTGGGACGTCATCGGCCGGTGGAGCAGCTGGTAGAGGTAGTAATTCCGGACTACCTGGCCTATCTCTGAATGGTGGTGCCGGTGCCGATGGAACAAGCGGATCGACTGACGGAAGTGGCGCCGTAGGTGGCCTCACAGGTGGCGGAGACGGTGGCGGAGTCACTACTACCACCCGCGCTGGCGGTGGTGGTGGGGCGAGTGGCTGGTTTGGTGGTGGTGGTGGGTCTGGCGCGGGTACCTCGGCTGGTGGCGCCGGTGGTGGTGGTGGCTCGAGTAGCGGCTCCGGGCTGACCTTAACTGCTGGCAGTGGAAGAAACCCAGCAAATACGGCTGACACCGACAGGGCCGGAGCTGGTCTGGGCGGTACTGCTGGAGCTACTGCTGGTACGGGCACGGGTGGGAGTAACGGCATTGCTGTCATTAGTTATGGCGCCGGAGGAACGACCCCAAGCTCCGCACTAAACTGGATGCAGCTCAGCAGCACCGACGGCACGCTCCAAAGCCCGAACCCCGGGAACGGTGCCTGCAGCGGATGGTGTACCGACGCATCATATAACCTACCTATCCCACTCACAAACTTCAGTATGGTCGCATACAACGGCTTCTTGTTCGTGATTGGCGGCCAAAACTCTGCCGGCACCGTACAAAATAGCATCTACGTTGCCAAGCTTGGCGCGAACGGTGAACCGCAATTATGGAACCCAGCGTGGAATCCCGCCACTGACCCAACTAAATCGACGTGGTCAGCTTGGTACACTAGTACAACGACCTTATCGAGCGCACGCTCAGGCCTATCGGCAGTAGCCTACAATAACCGACTATATGTCTCAGGAGGCCGAACCGCAACTGGTCCTGTAAACACTATGGAAATTGCCGATATCTTGCCTTCTGGCCAAATCGGCTCATGGGCCAGTTCCACTAACCTTCCCTACAACGTCTACAATCACAGTATGGCCGTGTACAACGACCGGCTCTACATATTAGGCGGAGACAGCACCGTCGCTGGCGCACCTTTGAGCTCGGTGTATTACAACAAAATCAACAGCACTGGCACATTGAATAGCTGGATACAGACGACTAGTTTCACTACTGGCCGCATGAGTGGCGGAAGCAACTTCGCGACAATTTGGGGTGCCTACCTCTACATCTCCGGTGGCTGTAGCACCGTCAATGCCAGCGGGTACTGCACTACAATCCAGTCAGATACCCAGGTGGCAAGCATAAACGCTGATGGCAGTATCGACACGTGGAACACCGTTGGAGGTGTGAGCGACCAAGGCTTTAGTCAGAGTCTACTTGCCTGGCGCAATAGCATCTACCAGATTGGTGGCTGTACGGCACAAAACACCAGTACTGGTGCGTGTACGACACCAACGAACACCGTAAACTATGGCACCGTTAACCAGGATGGAGATGCTTCGACAGTCGGTTCTTCAGTCGCAAATGGTACCTCGCCATGCAGTGGTGGAACGCCAAGTGGCTGTAATCTCCCGGGCACCGCCACGGTTGGCAACCTGCTGCCGGTTTCCTTTGTGTCAAACGGCTACCTCTACGTGATTGGTGGCTGTAGCGACTACAACTGCAACACGACTCGTAGCAATACCGCCTATGTTGCTATATCTTCAACGGGCGTGATGAGTAAACCAGCCACCTGTCCTGGCACACGCACTACTGTCGGTGGTATGTGGTGTGTCGATACCACAAATACAACCCCAAATGGTGTTGCGGCGGGAAGCTCTGTCGTATTTAACGGTAGAATATACATAGTTGGCGGATTAAGCGGCGGCGGAAACACCGGTACGCTATTAAGAGCGGATATCAGCCAAGCTGACGGCAGTATTGGCACATGGACCAGTCAAACTCTTTCCGGCCTCAGCGTAAACAGTGTTTCATACTTATATTCATTCGCCCGCGCCAATCCAGCTGACGCCACAAACAATCCCGGCAACCTCTATATTCTTGGTGGTTGCGCGACATCATCAGCAATGGGCTGCACAGCCTACAGTGCAAACGTCTATAAATGCAATATTCAAGCGGCTGGCGCGATTGCGAGCTGCAGTACTGGTAGTCAGCAACAAATCAACAATACGGGCGACGCATCAGCTGGTCTGGGTATTATGAGTGGCACAGTGTATGCAAACTATATCTACCTGATAGGTGGGGTAACCCCTAATCTTGTTGACCTCAAGACTGTCCATTATTCCAAAATTGATAGTAGCAATAATATCGTCTCTACTATTAACGGCACTTCGACCGGAGGTTGGGTTGAGTCGCCATTCCAGATGGCAGTGGGACGGCGCCGTTCGGCGGCATTTGGCTACAACGGGTACCTCTACGCAGTCGGTGGTTACGAAGCCAGCACTGGTGTGCTTGCGGATATTGAGTTTATAAAGATCAACGTGAGCGATGGTAGCCTAATGACTGGCTGGAATGTTTCTGCAGTCCAGATTAACCAGCGCTGGGGACTTTCTGTGCCAGTATCCAACTCTTACGCATATGTTATTGGTGGCTGTACTATAGGTGCCAGCCCAGTCTGTAGCAGCACTGGTCCAACTGATACGATCCAGACCTTCCAGATATATAACAACGATAGCGGCACGCCGGCAGGCTATAGTAACTCAGCTAATACTTACGGTACGAGCCCGAACCGTGTTGGCACGAGTAGCGTAGTGCTTAATGGCTACATATATGTTGCTGGCGGCTGTACGGGCACGACGGACTGCATGAATCCCACAACTGACGTTTCCCGTGCGGCGATCGACGCAAATGGCAATATTGGTACCTGGACAAGCACTACCGCAGCACTTCCAGCCGTGCGCGCCTGGGGCAAATTGCTGACAGCCGGAGGTAGCCTCTACTATGTCGGCGGTCAAGACGCCAACGGTACAAGTCAATCAACAATTTATTATGCAACACCCTCTTCGGGAGACGTCACGAGCTGGGGCACTGCATCTAACGCTCTCCCCGCCTCCAGGGCGGAGTTTGGGGCAGCCGTGTGGAACAACCGCCTCTACGTTGTCGCCGGCAATACCGGTACGGCTAATCAGGTCATATATAACACCGCAGGTACGAACACATTTACCGTTCCGAGTACTGTTTCATCTATTACCGTCAAAGCCTGGGGTGCCGGTGGTGGTGGTGGTAACGGTAGCGCAAGCACTGGAAGCGGTGGTGCAGGTGGTGGCGGCGGCTATGCAACGGCAACACTTGCGGTAACGGGCGGTACGGCGCTCACGGTTAACGTCGGTACAGGTGGTGCGAAGGCAACCGCTGCGAGCAATGGTGGTAATGGTGGTGGTTTCTCGGCCGTTCTCAATGCCGGTACCTACCTAATCCAAGCCGGTGGCGGTGGAGGTGGTGGCGGTGCCACGAATACAAACGCTGGTGGACTCGGTGGTGTTGGTGGTGGTGCGACGGCCGGTAACGGCGGAGCTGGTAGCGGAACCGCAACGCTCGGTGGACCGGGTGGTGGTGGCGCAGCTGCAGCTGGTACGGCCGGCGCGGTCGGTACAGGCGGTATCGCGGGTATAAATGGCGCCGCTAACCTTGGTGGCGATGCAGGCGGCTCAGACGCAACCTGTACCACGGTCATCGCGACTCGCGGAGGCAATGGCGGTACGGGTGGCGGCGGTCATGGTGGCACGGCAGCAACCTGTGTTGGTGGTGGTGGCGCAGGAGGCGGTCGCTTCGGTGGTGGTGGCGCAGGAAGTGCAAACAATGCAGCCTCACGCGGAAACGGTGGTGGAGGTGGCGGTAGTAGCCTCGTCACAGGATCTGCAACAAACCAGATAAATGGATCTGGAACCTCGCCAGGACTTAATACTGATCCGCTTGTTGGCACATCTGGTGTTGGCGGTGCTGGTTCGACCAGTACGGCGAGCATAACCGGTACCGACGGCGCTGTCGCGATTAGCTATAGCACGTTTGCCGATTCCGCGACCGTCTATGTGAGCCCTCAGCTCAACTCGGGTGGCGATATCACAGGCGCGTGGTCAACAGGTAGCACGAGCCTCAGTGTCGCGCGGGACAGCCCTGCGGTTGTTGCCTACGCAAATAACCTATATGTATTTGGCGGTTACGATGGCGCAAACTATCTCAGTGATACCGAGTACTCGCAACTCGACCCATCAACCGGAAATGCCGGTGCTTGGACGTATAGCACGAGTCTACCGAAACCAATCGCGGGTGCTGACACAGTTGCTGCCAATGGTTACATCTACCTTGTCGGTGGTCGCAATACTGCAACAACATGCGACTCGAGCACACTCATTGCACCGGTAAGTGCGAATACCACCATTGCAAGTGGCAATGACCCGACTGGCGTTGGTGAGTGGTCTGCCACCAATCAGCGCTATATAGGTTCCCGCTATGGCGCAACCGCTGCGTATAATGATGGCAAACTCTATGTACTTGGTGGCGCATGTGGCGCACTACTTACCTATCTGAGCAGCAACACGGTCCAACAAACGGCATTGCTCTCTCAACCTCAAGTTGCTAAGTACTCTATCATGTTCGATACAGACACCGATGTCTTCCCGAATTACTGGCTCCTCAATGGTGTAGACAACTCTATTGGCGCACGCTGGCAGCTAAAGTATCGTAGCATGGCAAATCAACAGGCAAGCAGCCTATGCGCCACGATGAGTACTTGGGGCCAAGAGACAAGCTTTGGTAATGTGAGTCTTGGTGTTCAGGGCCCCTACACAGTAAAAGATGGTACCGGCGCTGATATATCATGTGGTCGATACTTCTTCTTCAATGTATCGGTGGATAGTTCACAGTCATTTGGCTATCCTGACGATGTCAGTCGTGGCCCGACCATTACTGACCTTACCTTCCAATTCACCGCTGATCCAAGTAAGCGCCTCATGCATGGCCGCACCTTTACCGGTGGACTTCAAATGCCTGATGACACGCCGCTGTATAAATATTAGGAAATAGCATGAAACGATATAACTCGCGCAATAACTCATTCAATCCCCACGGCCGCCATGGCATGAATGCTTTGATGGGAGGCCGGAAATCGCCCCGTAGCTTGCGTACGATGCTTCGTAGTGGCACGGACTTCCTTCATGATCACATGTTCGTCTCGATCGTCATCCTCGCGCTCTGCATCTTTGCAGCCTGGTATTTTCTCAGCCGTCATCAGTCGACCTCATCGTCAGGAGTATCCTCTTCATCCACAGATTCATCGAACGCACCAGTGCTCGAAAAAGGCACACCTGATTACGACACAGTCGTCCCGAAAGGTAGAACCGCCGCGAGTGTCAGCTGGACCCGCGTAAGCCCGCCCGATCATAATGCCGTGTATACCTATGTCGACACTGTCGATAAGGCCACCCTAAATGTCAGCGAGCAGCCAGTACCAGACAATTTCAAAAAGGATCAGACATCGAGTATCGAACAGCTGGCAAGCAGTTACAATGCGACGCAGAAATTAACCGTCGGCACGGTAACCGTCTATATAGGTACTTCTTCGAAGGGTCCTCAATCGACAATATTTATCAAAAATAATGTCCTCGTTCTCATCAAAACTGACATAGCGCTTACCGCCGACCAGTGGATAGCCTATATATCAAATCTGCAGTAGAGAATCGGTTTACTTTTGGTCGTTCGCGATAAGCTTGGCGGCAGTACCGTCAGTTTTCAAGTTTTCGTAAAACAATACCTTGTCGCGCTGAATTGTCATCTCATTTTCGGCGCCGAGGAGTCCATTCTCAAGTCGCGTGAGAGCGGTTGTCGCCGTGACGCTTTGGGCACTCTTATCGGAAGCGACTGCGGCTTGATTCGACGTGACGAGATAGACACTAGTCAATTTGTAATGTGCGCCATCGATGGCGCTAAGCTTACCAACATAGACCGTACCGTCGCTCAAGAATACCGCTTGATAGCGAGATGCATCGACACCGGCTATTCCAGAGCCCATAAGCCCCACTATGATGGCAACTGCAGATAGAACTACGATCGTAATCACTGCGACGATTACTGGCTTCTTGTGTTTGTTGGTGAATTTTCGAACTTTTTTCGGTATCGCTAGTTCCGATCGAGGTGCATCAGGAAAAAACGGATCTTCGTCCATAGTCTCAGCGTCTTCATGGATTCGACCATGTTCGCGTCGTGTCGGCTGTTGTCGTGCGCTCAAATTTGATGATGCATCCATCGTGTTTCCCTCGTCTTTATCTCTATTAATCATACCATATTCATGCAAGCTTACGCGTGCTTCTGCACGATTATCTCACCTACCGAACGAGTCGTTTTGTCGCCACGTGCACAATTAATATCCGCCGTCCACTTGGCGATCGCTGCATCACTAGGCATCGTCCATGTCCACACAACCATACCGAACTCATCAGCCGTCTTGTCGCCCAGCCCGGAATCAGTCACCCGCATGAGCTCCTTTTGGTTGTTATCGAGATGGATAATCTTCACCGTGCATACCGCGCTTTCGGTTGTGCGGACAGTGAGTGACGCATTGTCGCCAGGGACTATCGGCGAACTTATCGACTGGATCGACGATCCGATCGCAACATTATCCGGCAGCTTGTGTGGTGTTGGAAAAGCCGGCTGGCTCGCCGTCTGCGTAGTTGTCGCGGTTGATGACTTTGCCTGGAGTCCCATCAGCCATACGTAGAGAAGCCCAACACCGACTGCAAGGATGAGCAAAATAACGACAATGATCACCGTCATACGCAGCTGTCTCAGTGCCCGCTGTTTTGGTGTATTGTTTGATTTTGTTCGATTTTTTATTGACGCGAGAGCCACTTGAGTTAGCCCCTAGTTCTTTTGGTTATCCTGCAAAATAGCTTGAACTACCTTACTGTCACTGCGCATATTTTGGTAGTATAGCACCTGTTCACGCGGCAAAATCAATGCGTCTTCCGGTCCATGGAGCTGCGTTGTCATCTTGGTGAGCGTCACATTCGTGTCTTTGGTCTGGTCGGTCGTGGCCTGGCTCTGCTGGAGATAATATACCTGGGTCAGTTTATAGTAGCCATCCGATATGCGCTCGAGCCTACCGAAATAGACATTGCTGGCAAGCGTATTGTTCGCGAGGAATACTGCCTGATATTTACTGGTATCAATTCCATCACTACTTGGCGTGAGCATTCTCCAGGTGAAGAAGCCGGCTACAAGCACTACAATAGCAATAGCAATAACCACAATAAGGATGCGCTTAACTGGGCGCTTCTTGCGCACTAATAGCTCCGGTCGACGTACTGGACGTGACGATTGATAGACCGGGCGCTCTGGGACTGGAGCGGGCGCCGGCGTCGGAGCTAGTGCCGGTTCGGAAGACGCCTCTATTTCAGGCGCATCTTGCGGCTCAGGTGGCGCCGAATGATTCAAGCGAGCTTGCATATTTTCCATACACTAAAATTCCTCTGTTAACCTCTCCCATCATAGCATAAGTGAAATGACTCACCTAGAGGTTTTAAAGGGGTCTCGTGCTACCCGAGATACTCGGCGAGTTCTTGCTCGAGAACAGCGGTTGGTCGCATACCGATGAGATTTTTCACTTGCTTACCATCTTTGTAGACCACGAGGTTTGGTATACTCTGGACGCCATGCTCGGTCGCCAGTTGACCATTCTCTGCCGAGGCTTCGATATCAACTTTCACCACATCGAGCTTGTCATCGTGAGAATTGCCGAGTTGCTCCAGTCCTGGAGCCATCGCGCGGCATGGAGGGCACCACTGCGCCCAGAAATCGACGAGGACGGCCTTTTTATTCTGCACAACCTGCTGCGTGAATTCTTCTCGTGTCGTAGTGACGATTACGCTCATGGCCAACTCCTTCTTATTCAATTAATCTCATCTAATTGTAAATGATTTACATCAATTCGGAAAGACCCACATTATGCTACAATTTATACATGGAGCTTATGGTATGAAAAAAGTACTTATTATTATCGGTGTTCTCGTCGTAATTGGTGTCGGCGTGAGTTTGTGGCTCACTAACCGAGCGCCAGAACTAACGTCCCTACCCGACGGCACTACCATCTATGATGTCCGCACCCAGGATGAATACGTGAAGAGCCATATCGCTGGCTCAAACCTGCTGCCACTTACCGATCTTCAGTCAGGCAAACTTCCCGACGTGAGTAAAGATACGTCAATCGCCGTCTATGATAGCGACGGCCGACTGTCGGCTCAGGCGGTAACAATCTTGAAAAAAGCTGGATTCACCAAAGTATTTGATATCGGATCTATCGCTAATGTGGGTAATTACGGTCTTTCGACCGTAGAATAACGGAGACTATATGGATTTATCACAATTCGGTATCAGCAGCGACACGACTGGGGGCGGCACGGGGCTCAATATCCCGGGGTTGAGCGGTATCCAAAGTTCGCTTTCGATTATCACTATCGTGTCGCTCGTTGTTACCGTCCTTTTTGTTGTGCTCTACGTCATCAATGTTATCCGCCGATGGAAAGTTGACCAAGCGACTATCGAAACCCGAAAAGACATCCGAGCTATTCGCACACTACTCGAAGCGAAACAAACCCCGTCCGTACCTGTTGCTCCGATCGAGTCTGAGGCGCAAGACGTCACGCCGCCCGCACCTGCCGAATAGTATTCTTACTTTTGTGCGTCCGTCGCTTTATCGATGAGATTTTGCCCACCGCGTGCGAGCCATCGCTCATAAGTCGGGCTTGTTGCACTACCGCGTTCGCGCCACATGTTGAGCGCATCGCGGCTATATGAGACCGTCTGGATATCGGTGAGGCCTGCGCCCTTGAATAGCTTATTCGCAGCTCCTGGACCGCCATTATAGCCCGCTGTGATCAATTCAACGCAGTTATTGCCCGTCGGGTCATCAGCCGCATCACAGAAGACACCGCGCAGATATACTAGATAGGCCGCGCCAAACTCTATGCTCGTCGCTGGATCATATAAATCGTACGAATCGCGCGCTGTTTTGAGATGCTTCTTTGCGATCTCGCTCGCAGTTGTCGGCGTAATCTGCATCAAGCCCTCTGCCTGACCACTATCGGCCTTTGCATAGCCACCTGATTCAAGCGTCATGATTATCCGTAGGAGATTCGGGTCGACATTATATTTCGCGGCTGTCTGCTCGATCATCCCGTCCCAATGTCGAACAGTACGAGGCATCCACGCGGGCACAGCCGTCCCGGTTTTGTAGTGAATCGGCACAGCCAGGTGAGCCATCATCACACTACCACCCCATACCAGTGCGACAATAAGCCCACCGAGAAGAAATATAATCCCCGTGCGTACCCGTGCATTTTTTATTATTGTTCTCATGTAATCCCCCCATTATTATCCTCCGATTCATTCGTAAAGCTTCTTGCCCACCTTGCGATCGCGCCTCGTTTCCAATAGCTAATCGCCGCCCCGATCGCGATGAGTCCAACGATAAGACCAATAAGTGGCCCGTTTGCATCCCCGATACCTGCGCCCAGAAAGCCCGAGATGACATATCCAGGTGTCCGGCCCAAAATCGACACGATGACGAGGGTACGAAGTGGAATTGCGCTGAGACCCGCCAGATAGCAAATAATATCATCGGGAAATCCTGGCAACAAAAATATGAGAAAAAATACCATCGGGCCTGATTCTGTCGTTAGACGATCGAACTTTTTGAGATGTTTGGCCTCGACGAAGCGCTCCACAAACGGTCGACCCAGTCGACGCGATAATACAAAAACCATCAGGCAGCCAAGCACCGCTCCGGTCAGCGAATAAAGTGCGCCTAGCCACGGCCCGAATAGTGCGCCAGCGATCACGCCTGTCGCCTGGCCTGGAATCGGCGCGATCACAACCTGCAAAAACTGAATCGCCATAAAGGCGAGCGGTCCCCACGGACCAACGCCCTCGACAGTCGCCTTGAGCCTCTCTTGATCGCCAAAGAAACCTACAAGCGGCTGCCAATTAATGACGATCGCAGTAGCGGCGATGACAACCACAGCGGAAAAAATAATGATCGACCGCCATGGCAAAGCGTTATGTGACCTTGATACCATACTCCTTATACTAACCCGTATAAGGAGTTTTTTCTAGGAGACCCCGGCTCGCCCAGGTCATTAGCGACCGATTAGGTCAAACTGCCCACTCATACCGATCACGTTACGAGTGTTGCTAGTGGCTGCGTGTCTTTCATAGTTAAATCTCCTTTCTTAGCGTATTAACGCTTCTCTAATTTTCCATCGCCGAGACGAAATGTGCGATCAGTCTTTCCAGCAATATCGAGATCGTGCGTGACGACAATGATAGTCGTATTTTCACTGCGTGATAGGGCATGAAGTAGTTCGAAGATCATCTCACCATTCGTTGAGTCCAGGTTTCCTGTTGGCTCGTCGGCCAAGATGAAATCCGGTTTGTTAGCGAGTGCTCGGGCGATTGATACACGCTGCTGCTCACCACCACTCAGGCGTCCGGGACGTCGGTTCTGTTTGTCACCATCGATACCGACTTGTGTGAGTAATTGTTCCGCGCGCTCTATGCGTTGACGCTTCGGAACTCTCGCAAATTCCATCGGTAGCATGACGTTTTCGACGGCGCTAAGATTTGGAATCAAATTGTAGTTTTGAAATACAAACCCGATTTTATTGCGTCGATACTCAGTTAGGGCACGGTCGTGAAGCCGAGTGATCTCTTGCTCGCCGACTTTAATCGTACCGCTCGTCGGACTATCAAGTGCGCCGAGCAGGCTAAGCAGTGTACTCTTGCCACTTCCGCTTTTGCCGATGACTGAGGCAAATTCCCCATCGTCGACCTTGAACGATATTTTGTTAAGCGCAACCACTTGGTCGCCATTGCTACTAAATTTCTTTGTAAGATCTGTGACAGTTATCATAGTTTCCTCCTATTCCGTCCTCATTACTTCGCTTGGACGCACGCGACTGATCGCGTAAGCTGGCACCGCGCTACCGACAATTGCGATGAGCAATGCCGCGCCGACGCCGTACAAAATCACTTCTGGTTTCATGGAAGCCTGCACTGCTTGGACGCTTTGGCCAAGTCCGCGAGCTGCACCGCGCATACCGCGGCCTGGACCGGCCTGCGTGGAAGTTGAGCTCGCTGAGCTCGTGCTCGTGTCGACGAGAGCCGATGTAATCGGCGTTGCTGCCACTACGGCGAAGCCAAGTCCAAGAATCAGTCCCATGATCGTGAGCGTGGTCGATTCAACCATGAACTGTATCATTGTTGAGGCATTGCTTGAGCCGATCGCTTTAACGACACCGATCTCTCGGCGGCGTTCACGGACGATCATCACCATCGTGAGAAGGACGATGACCGCACCGGCGACAAGCGCGCCGATCAAGCTATAGGTCGCGATCGTTTTGACGTTTTCGAGTGGAGCGATTGCTGTTGCTGCGGCTGCCTGTTCGCTCGTGACATCCGCGGCCGTTCCGAGGCTCGTCTTTATTGCAGCTACGGTGGCGTCGACGTTATCAATCGAGTCAACCGTCACCGTCATGCTCGTCACCTGTCCAGCTTGCGAAGAGAGGCCTTGAAGGGTTGAGAGTGCGACGATCAATCCGTTATTAGAAAAGGTCGTTCCCGTATCATAAATACCAACGACAGTTATAGTCGTGCTATACATAGTGAATGTTGAACCGACCGAAAGACTGTTCTTGTCAGCCAAATTTTTACCAACGACAGCGACATTCTTATTTTGGGTTGGGTCAAGTGCCGCGCCGCTCGTATAGGTTACTGAGCTTCCGCCGTACACGGTCGCTTTCGACAGATCATTCACGCCAGTCACAGTCACTGGCGGAGTAAAGGTTCGCATAGCTGATGTGCCATTTGAATCGCCTTGTGGCGGACCTTGGAATTGCACACCGCTATTGCTTGCGTTGCGTTGCCCAAGCGTACCAGCGTCAATTGACGATACAAGGTTCGTCGTGGTTGATGTGAGACGATCTGATAGCGAGGCAGCCACGCTCGAGACGTGAGAAATCGCACCGACCGTCGTTGCCTGTGTGCTAGTGAGTGGCGTACCACCACCTTCAAATCCCCGCGCACCAGCGGGTGATACTGCGATCGTGTTCCCAATGGAGCTCTTGACACTAGTGATCTTGTCATTTACGGCTTGGCGTGCGACCAGCATGCTAAGCGCGAGTCCGATGCTTAGGCCCAATATAACGACGATCGAAAATGTGCGGATGCCATTTCGAAACGCGTTACGAATCCCCCTGGAGACTGTGTTCATACACATCCTCTCTCGCCACTGGGGCGTCGAGCCTCAACCTGTTGGTGTTGCATGGGACATCCTTTCTACGCTTCATATCTGATGCGCATTATTATGCCCTCATCCTAGGACCCCTTGCTGAGTAATAGCTTAAAGTCTATCGCTTGTGGTGAGTTGGGTGGTGAGACTCGTCGATATCCATGAATTGAGACGCTTCTTCTGGCTTGTCCTCGTCTACGAGCACCCTGCCGAGCGTGTAGGCATACGCGTCATCGCCATTGATGATCGTGAAGCGTGTCGCCTCGCTACTCACCTGGCTTGCGACGATCGGTGCTTTCATCTCTTCTTCGAGGTTCAGCATATCATCGAAGGTTTGTACGGCAACTACGTGCTTGCCAGTCAGATCAACCAATTTACTCGCACGAATAATGATGCCATCATGATATCGATAGATCTTGTCGACTTCGCGCTGATAGGCGGATTTGAATATCTGGCGGCACATGCCGTACACGATCGCGCCGAGTCCAGCGACACCGACGACAATCGCCACGATACGCTCGATTGAGCGGACGCTTGCCTGAGTATCGATGGCTGCTTTGCCAGCAACCTGCTTCTTGTCGTCTTTATCAAATCTGTTCGCGACTTTGAAAATTGGCTGGTCAAGTGGCGCCGATACCACAGATGTACGCGTGTCATCAATCGGACTGCCATCAATTGTCCCCGTCACATGTACGGAGAATAAGATTTGCATTTCAGTTGTCACGGGCAACTGGAGCGAGGCTTGGTATTGCTCCATCGCATCACGATACACACTAAATGGTACGCTCACTTCACGGTCAAGCGTGATCGATTTCACCGTGCCGGACTCGACTTTCGCGGGGATAGATCGTTCATCCTTCGACCAGACATTATTAATATCTTTGCCGTCACTACCAAGGGTATATTTCGCACTCATCGTCGAGACAGCGAGGTATGTCCAGGCCAGGTCTGCTTCGCGCGTCGCCTGATACTCATAGTGAAATTTCGCTTTTATCGTATCGGTTAGACTCGACACATAGGCGGTATTACCAAACCCGGGCACGCCGTCATAGTACTGGTTTTTTACGTAGCTGACATCGGTCACCACATTCTGATTGATCTTATACTCATAGGCCGATGGCAAGTTAACCGTATCGACGCTACGTGAACGTACATCCAGAAGGAGCCATCCGGCTATAGCGAGCAGGGTCACACCAACAATCACGAAGCCGACCGGTCGTCGCTCGCGATTTGATTCAGAAAAATCTAATGCCATGCCGCCCCTTTTCCTATTTTATAATCTCTTTTAACCATACGCTCGGATATCCGATATACGGAATCTCAGCGCGCACAATCCCGACGATCTGTTCCGGTTTCACCGGAGGATCCTGGCTCGGGCTGTTGTCACCCTTTGTGATATACAGACGCGTGCCACTTCCATCGGGTGCAAGCTCAATTCGAATCACACGGTGAGTTATCGAATGATCCGGCATGTTATATTGTACGATATCACCGACCTGCGCGTCCATCGCTGTTGCCTTCTGGACGACCACTATAGCCCCGCGCGCGAACACCGGATTCATACTATCGCTCATAATTGCCTCGGGTCTATAAGTGAAGAATCCGGTCATGAACGCAACGAGCGCCACCATTACGACGACAAACATCGCGTCATACGCGCGGTGAGCGTGACGAAAATGTCCTCCCTTAACTTCGATATCTTTGCGCGTACGATCGATAGATACATACACGGCGATAACTAGTATGAGCGAGCCTATGCCTGCCATATACCAGTCATGCTTCGGAATAATAGGCGGTAACAACTGAGTGGCAAGGAGGCCGAAACGATACGTCAACTGAGGTACGAATCCAGCATTAAACGCGAGATAGGTGAGGAGGAAACTATTTGCAAGCGCGGGCACAAGCGTCCCGACTACTAGTTTGATAGTATCATCCAGTGACTGCAGCGCGCTAATTTGCGTTGCGCTCACCTGAGTGATGGCAAATATGATACTCACGATAATACCGAGTGGAATAACGTTGCGACGACCGCCCATGAGCATGACTGAATGCCGAGTATATTCGAGCGCGACAGCGACACTACCGAAGGCCAGGACGTTAATGAGAATACCGATTGGACTTGCGGCGACCGCATTATGCTGATAGGTCAGTACGATACCTGAGGCGAAGTCCGCTACAAACCATACGGCAATAACCGAGCCGATGATAAGGGCTTTTTCAGTCCGATGACGTACTCGATCGCCCCGTCCGTGCGCATAGTACCACGCGATACCAGCGACGATGAGCGCCAAAATTGGCTCGGCGATATAGAGAAATGTTTGTCCGGAGAAGACCTGGAGTGATGGCAAGACGAGAATGGCGACAGAGAACACTATCGTCGCAAGGATCATATACCATACCGGCGGCTTGATCGAGAGCAACTTGTGGAACATTATGAATCCCCCTGTATGGTAGTCACTGGGGCCCACGTTGCCGTCGTCTTCGTATTCGCCGACCACGTGAATTGATACGTCGCCCCAGTTGCGAGGTCGTTTGCCCCAGTGAGTACAAGTGTCGTGGTACCCGATGAAGTGACGCCTGTCGGCAAGCCGGAGAGTGTAAACGTGCTCTTCCAGGCTGTCATGGAAACCTTCCAGGCTACGAGTGGCTGTCCGTAGTTATTCGTGATCGTCGTCGTTACTGGCCATGTATACGCGCCCGATACGCCCGTCCGAGCACCGATCGCCGAGTTCACCGTTAGGCCAGCCCGTGTCCCATACGACGTCGCATAGTTGGCGTACGTATTGATGCCATCGAGCACATACGCATTCGTGGCCGTCTTGAAGCTAAACGATACTGCCACCCTACCGCCATTCCTTGCGATTGCCCCATTCGTACTGCTGAGAACCGTGAATTTCGTGCCGGTCAGTGTGCAGAAAACGGTCGCAGGACATGTGATCGCCGCCGTGTCAGCCGGCACCGTAAACGTCACCTGCCAGACCGTCGTAGCCGTGGTCGCATTATTCTTCAGTGTCATCGCGATGGTATAGGTGAACGGCGTCGTACCGGTCTGCGTTTTGGTGTACGTCATCATCAGCGACTGATGCGACACGTAGGCAACACTTGATGTGTTGCCGTTTGTCGATAAATTCTGACTAAAGAGTGCGAAAGTCACACCCACCATACACACAGGAAATACCATGAGCATCATGATATTGCGTAGGAGCGGATGGTGCCGTCGATCACGCGTCATATGATGTTGGCCTGCCCCCCTTATTTATTGATTATGCCCGTTAATTTTGGATGTAACCAAATGTAATCGTCGCAACTTTGTTCGCGCCGGCCGGATTAGTGTTTGCACTCGCCGCCCATGTCACCGCCACATGAGCTGTCACCGTTACACCAGGCGCCAGTGGATCATTGATGGCCACACCAGTGATCGCGTAGGTGAGATAGGTTGGCGCACCCGCGTTAATCGACGTTAGGTCGGTCAGAGTACTGAGCTTTGCGTTAATGTTACCATTATTCTTAATGCTCACGTCATAGGTGGCCGTCGCACCCGGGTAGGCTAGGTCCACACTAAATGTCGCAGAGAGGAAGTCGCCCGCCACTGTGGGTCCGACGCCGAGATGATTCGTGGCACCAGTCGACGATGCGAGAGTGATGGTGGTGATCTTCACGTCCCAGTTACCTGTCGCGGTACCGGTACCGTTGACCACCAGGTTTTGCGCAAACGCGGCATAGGCGACCGAAGCCGCCCCTACGATGATTAGTGCCGCAATGACGAATTTGTTTCTCACATACTACCTGTTATGGCGTGTTCTGGGAGAAGTTATAGGTGACCGCTACTGCTTTTGAAGCCGTGGTTACATTAGCCGTTGCGCCACCAGCCCAGGTAGCGGTTACTGTCGCTGTGAGTGTCGCTGCTGGTGCGATCGTATCATTGAGCGCGATTCCCGTAACCGCGTAGGTGACATCTGCTGGATCAGCCGCGTTGGTCGTGGTCAGATCAGGCAGAGTCGTGACTTTAGCTGGAATATTTCCCTTATTCTCGTAGACGATCACGTAGGTAGCTGATGATCCCGGAAATGCGAGATCGACGTTGAAGTTGGCGGTGAGACCGTCTGGGGCGACCGATGGAGCGACGCCGAGATGGTTAGTCGCGCCTGTATTTGAGTCGGTGCGAGTGATTGTTTTGATTTCGACGTCCCAGTTACCGGTGACGTTACCGGTACCGTTTACCGTGAGGATCTGGCTGAATGCAGCATACGCAACTGACGCAGCGCCTACCAGGAAGACCGCGGCGATTAATAGTTTTGTTCTCATATGGGTACTTTTTTATCCTATTATTTTTTTAGTGATGATACCTGTATCATACAACACGTTACCATAAGCATCAATAGGATAATTACGCAGAAATTGCAACCGATCATCCCCTTTGGCGTCAATCGCTGATATCGCTCTTGCTTTCCTGATAAATATATGATACCATATATCCTAGCAGTAAAAATTCTGCTGGATGAATACTCGTTTTACTTTTTGTTAATTCTTGTCGTTCATCGCTAAGACGTACAAGAAAGGTAATTCGTCCATGCAAAAATCTTACAACTCTAGCGGCTTTCGCCGTCGTAGCCCTGCGCCCTTTAAACAACGGCGCGCGCCACAAAAAGGTGCGAGCATTAGCTCACATCGTTTCATCAACAAAGCAACCACCCCTGAAGAGGAAGTGAAATATGTGCCGACGCACACCTTCCATGACTTCGGGCTTAATGAGCGTAGCGTCGCTACGATCGATCACCTCGGTTTTACTGAGCCGACGCCTATTCAGGATCAATGTATCCCAGAAGCGCTCCTCGGCCGTGATGTTATCGGTCTCGCCAATACTGGTACCGGCAAAACTGCCGCGTTCTTGCTGCCAATCATCGAAAAACTCGATAAAAACCCTGCCCTCGTCAGCGTACTTATCCTCGCTCCGACCCGCGAGCTTGCTCAGCAGATCGAAAGTGAATTCCGTCGCTTCTCAGGTGGCCAACGCCTCTTCGCGACACTTGTCGTCGGTGGCATGAATATCCAGCGTCAAATCCAACAGGTTCAGCGTGGTCCTCACGTCATCATCGGTACGCCAGGCCGTATCAAAGACTTGATCAATCGCCGTGTCCTTCGTCTCCAAAACGTCAACACCTTCGTCCTCGACGAAGCTGACCGCATGTGCGACATGGGATTTGTGAATGACATCCGCTCCATCGAAGCCGAAATGCCTCGTGAGCGCCAGACATTTTGCTTTAGCGCGACTATGACGCCTTCAGTGAAGACAATTGTCGAAGCATTCATGAAGCAGCCTGTCACGATTTCAGTTGTGAAAGGTCAATCAAATGATCACATCGAACAAGATGTTATCCCTGCCCGTGACAAATTACACAAAGTCGAGCTTCTCACCGAACTGCTCAAGCAACCTGAATTTACAAAGGTTCTCATCTTTGGTGAAACCAAATTCGGTGTGCAGCGACTTGCCGACAAACTCAGTAATGAGAACCTGCCAGCTGTTGCGATTCACGGTAACAAGTCACAGTCTCAGCGCGAACGCGCCCTGCGTGATTTCAAAATGGGCAACGTCAATATCATGGTCGCGACCGATGTCGCCGCCCGTGGTCTCGACATTCCACACGTTTCGCACGTCATCAACTTCGACCAACCGAAGCAGTACGAGGACTACGTCCACCGTATTGGCCGAACTGGCCGAGCTGGCAAAGACGGTAAAGCTCTTACCTTCATTCAGCAATAAGTAGATTGATAATAAAATGAGCCGGCATTTAGCTGGCTCATTTTGATTAGCGGAGTAATTAATCTAGTGACAGGCTTTGCAGGTACCCGAAACAGTTAGCCTGCCCGATATCGAGCAACCGTCGCCGATAGCTTTTTCGATCATCGGACCGAGTACGCCGTTTAATTCTGCGTCCTTCAGCAACCCACAGTGCTCGCACATGAAATGATCGTGTGGCGCGAGGTTCGCGTCAAATCGCATCACATTTCCCTCCCCACTTGGCGCCAATTGCAATTCACCGCGCTCGACCATGCGAGTCGTGATACGGTGAACTGTCGTGGCACTTAGGTCAGGGAATTCGGCGCGCAGTTCTGTCAGCAATTCGACATTGGTCGCATGTCCGACACGGTTCATGCAATCGCGAACCGCAGTCATATATTTTGTCGTCCGATCATGAGCGACCAGCATTACTCGCCTCGTTTCTCGAGATATTCACGAATCTTCAGTGCGGCCGTGGCGCCCTCGCCGACAGCCGTGGCGATTTGCATCGTCGCGCCACTACGAGCATCACCCGCCACAAACACACCAGGCATCGAAGTCTGGAGATTTAGGTCGGATTTGATGAGTCCGACAGCGTCGAGCTCGATATCGCTACCTTTTAGGAACTGCGTATTAGGTAGCAGCCCGATAAAGACGAACACGCCGTCAGCTTCGACTAATTCTTGTTCGCCCGTCTGTCTATGCGTGATCTTCGCGCCGGTGACCTTATTATCACGTCCCACGATCTCATCAGTCGTTACTTGGGTGTGAACTGTGATTTTGTCCTTGGCTTCCTCGAGTTTACGCAGTAACACTTCGCTTGCGCGCAGGTCACTTCGAACCAATAGATCGATATGAGTCGCAAATCGTGTCAGGAACAGCGCTTCTTGGACGCCGCTATTGCCACCGCCGACGACGATGAGTCGTTTCTCTTTATAGAATGCGCCGTCACACGTCGCGCAGTAATGCACGCCCCGGGCGTAGTATTCGGCCTCGCCCGGCACGCCGAGTTTGCGATAATCACTTCCGGTTGCGATCAGCACGGCCTTCGCAGATACCTCGCCACTATCAGTGGTCAATTTGAGGTTTTCGCCGTCCTGTTCGATCTTTTGTACTTCTCCGAATTCGATCTTCGCGCCGAATCGTTCCGCCTGGCCTTTCAGTTCATCAGCCAGTCGCGTACCTTCGATACCTTCAGCATAGCCTGGGTAATTGTCGATCCAGTCAGTTGTCGCAGCCAGTCCGCCGACGACGCCTTTTTCGTAGAGCACGGTTTCGATTTCTTCACGGGTCGTGTAGATGGCCGCCGTGAGTGCTGCCGGGCCCGCCCCGATCATCACGACATCGCGTAGTTGAGAAGTAGTTGTCATGCTTTTCATTATACATCTTTACATGTAGATGTAAATGATTTACATTAAGATACACTATTCATTACGAAAGGATTATTTATGGATGACAGAATCATTATCGACGTACGCGAAACTTACGAATACAAAATGGGCCACGTCAAAGGTGCGATCAACCTCCCGCCAGCCAAACTCATGCACGGCTTACCCGCCGAGCTCGCCGACACCCCGAAAGACGCCGAGATCATCCTTTACTGCCTCAGTGGCTCGCGCTCAGGTGCGTCGATTCGCATTTTGCAGCAATACGGCTTCACGAACCTCACGAATGGCATCAACAAAGACCACGTAAAAGCTCGATACCTGTAATCAATTGCCCGGAAGCGGTGCACGCTTAGTAATTGTGCTGTCGGAGACGCTCGATACGAGCCTCAGTGCTCGGATGAGTGCTAAAGAGTGCGCTGAGGCCCTGGGCATTAAACATATTCATAAACATGAGGTGGTTTGTCGACTCTTGATTTGGCGTCGGCTGATACTTCCTGAGGGCTGGCTTCACGGCATCGAGTTTCTCGAGCGCGCTCGCGAGATCATTGCCACTCCCGAGTAGATGCGCGCTGTGTTCATCAGCGCCAAATTCACGACTGCGGCTCACCGCCATCTGAATCATCATCGCCGCGAGAGGTGCGAGTATCATCATGGCGATCGCCGCGATTGGATTTGGCGAATTCTCGTCGTTGCCACCGAACCACATCGCCATTTGAGCGATGGTGCTGATAGCCCCGCCGATCGTGGCCGCGAGCGTGCTCACGAGCATGTCATTGTTTTTGACGTGTCCCAGTTCGTGCGCGATCACCGCGCGGAGCTCGTTATCATTCAAGATTTCAGTAATCCCTCGCGTCACGGCGACGACGGCATTTGCTGGATTTCTCCCGGTTGCAAAGGCATTTGGGATCGGTGTATCGACGAAATAGAGCTTCGGCATCGGCAAACTATCGCGCGCCGCCAGGTCCTGGACGATTCGCTCGATGTTCCCGTACCGACTCGTATCAAGTGGCGTTGCGCCCTGCATCTTGAGGACCAAACTCCCACTCCACCAATACATTGCGAAGTTGCTAATCGCCGCGAATCCAAGCGCGACCATCATGCCATTTCGTCCGCCTAGCAGATATCCGACCGCAAGGAACAGCCCAGTCATGATACCGAGTAATAATGTCGTTTTCGCTGCGCTTCTCATACTACTATTATACCAGGCGTTCCGGTGGAATCTACTTTGCCGTACAATGGTAACTATGATTGAAGATCAAGCAAAAGCGTGGGTGAAAAACAAACAGAATCAGCAAGCTGTCATCGGTGCGTGTCTGGAAGGATACAATGCGCGTGCGGTGAGAAAAGTCGCATTCTTTATGGCAGGAATCCCTGGCGCCGGTAAGACCGAGTTTGTCCGCAATATGCAGCCCGTCATCGACAAGGACTTGGTCGTCATAGAGCATGACCGGCTAGTGGAGTATATCGAAGGCTATCAGCCAGAAAGCTACTACCATTTTCGCAGCGCAGGTAACACGCTCGTGACTAGACTATTCAATGAGTGCCTGAAGAATGGTTATTCATTTGTGTTTGACGGCACTCTCTCGCATGATAATGGATTCAAGAACATTGAAAAGAGTTTGCACTGTGGATATGAAGTTATCGTCGTCTATATACATCAAGACGTAAAAAGCGCATGGAAGCTCACGCAAGATAGAGAGCTCGTGAAGAAACGCTCGATTGAGAAACAGGGATTTATCCATACCTGCGAGGCGATCGGCACCAGCCTCAGGCACATCTTCCAGACATTTTCCGAACATGAGAAGTTCGCAATGTGGATTATCAAAAAAAATGGCGCTCCTGGACTCGAGAACTCTCAACTAACACTGTTCGACCACTCAGAAAATGGTGGTCACAGAGAAGACGTTGAACAAATACTCGATATCGAATATAATATAGAGGAATTACAGGACTAGACTATGGAACTCACACTTACAAGAATGCAAAGACAATATCTCGACCGAAAAGGTCTATTAAATGCTACTCAGTTACAAAAAACCTACCGAAAATCAGTACAGGACCAACAGACGGTCATAAAAAAAGCAGCAAAACTTCGAAAAAAAGCAGCTTAGCTTCTGTTAGTTTATAGAGATTAATCTATTCAGCGAGTAGCGTTTCGATAGTCGGGACGAGTTTTTCTGGTTTCGTCGCCGGCGCGTAGCGACGGATTGTTTCGCCATCTGGGCTCACGAGAAATTTCGTAAAATTCCATTTGATATCTTTGCCGAGCATCGATTTACTATGCGATTTCAGATACGTAAATACCGGGTGCGTATTCGACCCATTTACATCGATCTTTTCACTCAGCAAGAACGTCACACCGAAGTTAACCTTGCAAGCCTCGACGACCGATTCATTCGTCTCTGGCTCTTGCCCGGCGAACTGATTGCATGGGAAGCCGATCACGACTAACCCTTTGTCTTTATATTCCTGATAGATCTTCTCTATCTCGGTGAGCTGTGGTGCGAACCCACACTTCGTCGCGGTATTCACGAGCAGTAGCGCCTTGCCACGATAATCCCCGAGTGAGATTTCCTCACCCGTGGTATCTTTGAACGTCAAATCGTAAATACTATTCATATTACTATTATATAACACGAGCAATATTCGTAATATTTGCGACTATTCTTCAAAAATTATATAATTACCCTACGCTCATTGACATGAAAAGGAGGTGGTTGACGTGGCAAACGTCGACCCCGCGGTGATCGACCAGATCAACGAATTGGCGATCGAACACTTCAAGCAGCAAGCTGAGCTTGAAGCGGCAAATACGGCATTCGAGGAGGCGCAAAAGGCTGCAAACGCCGCGCATAGCGCTCTCATCGGACCCATCCAGGGGAAGATCAACGAGCTCAACGCAAAGCTCGACGCCCTCATCAAGTCGCACCGAACTGAACTGATCAAGGAAGGACGTCAGTCCTTCGTGACCATGGTCGCGAAGTTCCAGTTCCATCGGACTCACCCGGATCCGAAGGTTACCGATCCCAAGGCGGTGATGAAGATCGCTCGCGACAAGGGGATCGTCCGCAAGATCGCGAAGCTCATGTACTTCTGGAAGTTCAACTCGGACAAGTTCTTCGCCTGGCTCAGCAAGAACGAAGAGCTTCGCTCCTTGTTCGAGCAGTACATCGACCAGCCCGAAGATAGCGAGTCGCTCTCTATGCAGCTGAACGGTGCCTACCCGGTCTTCTACGACGACACTCGCATCTCACCCCACTCCATCAAGATCAAGGGCTAGCCCCGCGCTGACTCTGCCACAACTTCATAAGTTAATGCAGGGCCTCCACGCGGGGCTCTGTCATGTCCTAGACTCCCCATACTCAATTGCGCTATACTAGATATAGTCACAGTTCACGCGCTTGAAGACGTGGACAGATAATAAAGATGGGACAATTCATGGACTGGCATATATCGCTTTTATTTTTTTATGTGTTCGCGGTGCTCAAATCATTGGGTCAACGCCGTTATTTACGCAAATCTCGCCTGCCATCGAGTATCGTCGCCTCTATGAACTACGTCCTCGGCATCTTTCCTCTCGCCCTCGTCGTCGGACTATTGCTGCCCCACCACGTCAACTGGAGCTGGTGGGTCGTGCTCCTCCTCGTCGTTGAAGGTCTCGCTATCGGTATGTTCAACAAACTTTCGTTCCGCGCCATCAAACGCTTGCCTATCTCCCTCTTCCAGACCCTCAACCAGTCAGGCACGATATTTATTATCCTCGGCGGTTGGGTACTCCTCGGTGAGACGCTGTCTATGGTGCAAATTATCGGTGTCGTAATTATCCTTGCGGCCGCCGTGTTGTCTGCCTTCGCCGCAAAGGCAAAGACGCGAGCGACAAAGATTCAGCCCGGCACCGTGAAGCTCGTGATCATCGCGGCCATCATCATGAGCATCGGCCTCCTCACCGAAAAAGCCGCCCTGGGACACATGGATGTCGGTGGCTACTTCATCTTTGGCCTCGGTAGCCAGATGCTGTTCGTGACGCTTATCGCCCTCAAAGACATGAACAAAAAAGTATGGAAAGCCGTGACCCGCTCTGACATACGCAACAATGTCGTCGTGGGGCTACTCAGCGCCCTCGGAGGTTTTTCGTACCTCTACACTGTCAATGCCGCCAACAATATCCCCCTCGTCGTCTCGCTAAATTCATTTGTCCTACCGCTCACCGCCCTCGGAAGCTACTGGCTACTGCACGAACGCGAGGACCAGCGCAAGCTCTGGGGCTCCATCGCGCTCGGTATGCTGGGTGTGTGTATTACCGCACTAAACTAAGAAAGGCCCTGTAGTGAGTTGGGCTCCTATCTCTCAAATTCGTCTAGAACGGAAAGGTATTTTTGCTGGATTTCCACCGAAACCTCGTCATCTGCGAGGGGCGATATGAAGCCGTTTCTCAGGATAATATCCTCGATCGTATCAAAATAGAAACCACCCAGTGTAGCAATGAATAGGTATGATGGATTCCATGTCTTTTGCATTCGTTCAGCGGTTGCAAGAACCTCCTCCGGGTTCAGACGGCGGCGATATTTAACCTCGATCAGTCGCACGTGTTTTCTACGATTGTCGATAACTGCAAAGTCAGGTGCACTACGGAGTGTCTCAATAATATCATCTCGTTCACGATACCCACCCTGTACGAGTTCCGGCACAATCTTTTCATATCCAAACTCAAGTACAGTGAAATTTCCCGTGTCGCGGTACATTTGCTCAAAAACTGTTTCCGCTATTCGACCCTTTACGAGATCTCGTGAGAATTGTTGTGTAGACATAAGCTTATTGTAGCAATTATTTGGGAATAAAGATTAGCTGACGGCAAGATATAACTCTCTTTGCATTTCTAGGTAATCTCCCACGATCTCTTCCGCTTTACCCAACTGGGCGACAGCGTCTTTCATAGTCTTATACTTAAGACGCACGAGAGTACTAAGGTTCTGCAGTGTCAGCTCATTCTCCCCAAGTTTCTCATAAGTGTCCAAGACAAAGTTCACAAACTCTTTTTCGCTCTCATCGAGCTGCTCGAAGTAATATTCACGTACAAGACCAGCGCGTTCGCTGCGAGTCATCGTTTCGCGAGCATAAGCGACATATCGTAGTACATCGTAGACATCACAATCTTCCGCGTCGATCATCTCTTTGAGCGCTTGCAGCTTTTCCTCTTCGAAACCACGCTCGGCCAAACCCTGTAGCAAAGCCGCTCTTGTGCGTGGATCACTCCACTGCGCTCGTAGATCATCTTCTGACTTGAATAGGTCAGGCACTTCGCCAAACAGCTTTTGCACGAATTCGCTCGGGCTGACAGGCTTGCCATCCATGTAGAACTGCGTGTCGACGGTGTATTGGATCTGACATTCACGGCCATCAGCAAGTCGAACCACCGTTTTTTCTTTTGGCCGCTCCGTTGGTT
>Ga0209540_10000858_pt1 | contig 24845 bp, 17 predicted proteins | sample BarGraIncu01121A_FD_184501 | JGI IMG/M metagenome (GOLD analysis project Ga0209540, IMG submission 184501) | Arctic peat soil microbial communities from Barrow, Alaska - Barrow Graham LP Incubations 011-21A (SPAdes) (version 2) | ecosystem: Environmental > Terrestrial > Soil > Wetlands > Peat... | reverse complement strand
GTCGCCAACTTTGATAACACCACGCTCGAGACGGCCTGTTGCAACTGTTCCACGTCCGGTGATGGTGAAAACATCTTCAACGGGCATAAGGAACGGCTTATCAATAGCACGCGCAGGAGTCGGGATGAAGGAGTCAACAGCATCCATCAAGTCATTGATGGGCTTGTAAACGGCATCCGTCGGATCCTTGGATGTGGACTCAAGAGCATCAAGGGCTGAACCTCTGATGATCGGGGTGTCATCGCCGGGGAACTCGTACTGGTTAAGAAGGTCACGAATGTCCATCTCAACAAGCTCAAGGAGTTCTTCGTCATCAACCTGGTCAACCTTATTCAGGAAAACTACGATGTAAGGAACGCCAACCTGACGAGCGAGCAGGATGTGCTCACGTGTCTGAGGCATCGGGCCGTCAGCAGCAGATACAACGAGGATTGCTCCGTCCATCTGTGCAGCACCTGTGATCATGTTCTTGATATAGTCGGCATGGCCGGGGCAGTCAACGTGTGCATAATGACGCGCAGCTGTCTCGTACTCGACGTGAGCAGTATTGATCGTGATACCACGAGCTCTCTCCTCCGGCGCGCTGTCAATGCTGCCGTATTCTTTATACGTAGCCTTGCCAGTCATTGCGAGCACCTTGGTGATCGCAGCTGTCAGGGAAGTTTTGCCGTGATCAACGTGTCCGATTGTTCCGATATTGACGTGCGGTTTGTTTCTTTCAAATTTTGCCTTTCCCATTTGTTATTTCCTCCTTCGTCAGCATTTACTTGCTGATACATTGCATATTGTTCTTCTCCGCTCAGAGGCCAGATGAATCTATTTTACTTGTCTCTTTCAAGATTCGCAAGATGTCATCAGGCTGATTGGGTTTGGGTTTGATTACTTCTTCAGGATAGCTTCCATAATACTCTTGGGCATTTCAGCGAAATGGCTGATCTGCATAACAAAAGTACCTCTGCCCTGGGTTGTGGAACGAAGTGATGTGGCATATCCGAACATATTGGAAAGTGGTACTTCGGTCTCAATGGACTGAGTTCCGTTTCTGGCCTCAATACCCTTGATAATTCCACGACGTGAATTGATGCCGCCAATGACGTCACCCATGTAATCGTCGGGAACATCGATGTCGACTCTCATGATCGGCTCGAGAAGGCAAGGATCTGCCTTCTTCATACCTTCCTTGAATCCCATTGAACCGGCAATCTTAAAGGCCATTTCGGAAGAGTCAACATCATGGAAAGAACCATCAACGACGGTTACCTTGATGTCTACTACCGGATATCCTCCAAGAATACCGCTGGTCATAGCTTCCTTTACACCTGCATCGATAGGGGAAATAAATTCCTTCGGAATCGTTCCTCCGACAGTTGCATTAACAAAGGAATAGCCTGTACCCGGCTCCTGAGGCTCAAGTTCAAGAATACAATGACCATACTGACCGTGACCGCCGGACTGACGCACGAAACGACCTTCTGCTCTGACTGCTTTGCGGATTGTCTCCTTGTAAGCAACCTGAGGAGCGCCGACGTTGGCCTCAACCTTAAACTCACGGAACAAACGATCTACAATGATGTCAAGGTGAAGCTCACCCATTCCTGCAATAATCGTCTGTCCTGTTTCCTGATCAGTATATGTACGGAAAGTCGGATCTTCTTCTGCAAGCTTCTGCAGTGCTGCAATCATCTTCTCCTGAGAGGCTCTTGACTTAGGCTCGATAGCAACATTGATAACAGGCTCCGGGAATTCCATGGACTCCAGTATAATAGGAAACTTGTCATCACAGAGTGTGTCACCTGTTGTAGTATCTTTGAGGCCTACGGCAGCCGCGATATCACCGGAATAAACCTTTGCAAGTTCTGCACGGTGATTGGCATGCATCTGGAGAATACGGCCGATGCGCTCTCTCTTGCCCTTAGTTGCATTAAGCACATAAGAACCGGCGTCGAGTGTACCGGAGTACACGCGGAAGAAGCAGAGCTTTCCGACGAAAGGATCTGTCATGATCTTGAATGCAAGTGCTGCGAAGGGCTTGGAATCGTCAGAGGGGCGTGGCTCCTCTTCCTCTGTATCAGGATTTATACCCATGATCGCCTTGATGTCAACCGGTGAAGGCATGTAATCAATAACTGCATCAAGCAGCATCTGCACGCCCTTGTTCTTGTAAGCGGACCCACAAGTAACAGGAGTGACGAGGCAGGCAATCGTTGCTCTTCTGAGAGCAGCCTTGAGTTCTTCCTGGGTGATTTCTTCACCTTCGAGGAACTTAAGTGTAAGCTCTTCATCAGTTTCTGCGATAAGCTCAACCATTGTGTCTCTGTACTGTACAGCAGTCTCCAGCATCTCAGCAGGAATTTCCCGCTCTTCAAACATGGAGCCGTCATCGCTGGTGTATACTTCAGCTTTCATCGTCACGAGATCGACAATGCCTTTGAACTGGTCTTCGGCACCGATCGGGATCTGAATGGCAACTGCATTGGTCTTGAGACGATCCCTCATCATGTTGACAGCACGGAAAAAGTCAGCACCCATGATGTCCATCTTGTTGATAAACGCCATGCGCGGAACGCCGTAACGGTCAGCCTGACGCCATACGGTCTCAGTCTGAGGCTCTACGCCGCCCTTAGCAGAAAGCAATGTGACAGCCCCGTCCAGAACGCGCAGAGAGCGCTCAACTTCAACTGTGAAATCAACGTGGCCGGGTGTATCAATAATATTGATACGGTGCTCTTTCCATTCAGCTGTTGTTGCAGCAGAAGTAATCGTGATACCACGCTCCTGCTCCTGCTCCATCCAGTCCATGGTTGCCGCACCTTCGTGTACTTCACCGACTTTTCTAATCTTACCGGTGAAGAACAGGATACGCTCCGTGCAGGTTGTCTTTCCGGCGTCAATGTGAGCCATGATACCTATATTTCTTGTCTTTTCCAAAGCGAAGTCTCTGGCCATGGTTTCAATTGCTCCTTTTTCTGATGATTACCATCTATAATGAGCGAAAGCTCTGTTAGCATCCGCCATCTTATGAATGTCTTCTTTTTTCTTGAATGCTCCGCCGGTGCTGTTGGATGCATCAAGAATTTCATTGGCGAGGCGCTCCTTCATGGTGCGTTCGCTGCGCTTCTTGGCAATAGCTACCATCCAACGCAGACCTAATGTCTGACGTCTTGCGGGACGAACCTCGATCGGAACCTGGTAATTGGCACCGCCGACGCGTCTTGCTTTAACTTCAAGAACCGGCATTACATTCTCAAGAGCCTGAATGAAAACTTCTATGGGCTCTTTGCTTGTGCGCTCTTTGATGATATCAAAAGCGTCGTAGCAGATTTTCTGTGCTACACCCTTCTTGCCGTCCTGCATGATGTTGTTGATGAGTTTGGTCACCCTTACATCATTGTATAACGGATCCGGAAGCACTTCTCTAACTGGGACATTGCCTTTTCTTGGCACTTGTCTTCCCTCCTTTCATGATTATCAGAATTCTTCTGAAATCATAGGTACTCACGTTGTTCTTGTGGACCGTGTCAGAGCCAGCAGCAATGTCTCCATGAGGCAGGATCCATGTTCCCGGAGGAACAGAATCCTTCTTATATAGACAGTGTACTGATCACTTATCTGCCCAACCACGAAGAAATTTACTTCTTGACCTTAGCGGCCTTCGGCTTCTTCGCACCGTACTTTGAACGGCTCTGCAGTCTATTGGCAACACCGGCAGTATCAAGAGTTCCTCTTACGATGTGATAACGCACACCGGGAAGATCCTTAACACGTCCGCCTCTGATAAGAACAACTGAATGCTCCTGCAGATTGTGTCCAATTCCCGGAATATAGGCAGTAACTTCAAATCCATTTGTCAGACGTACTCTGGCAACTTTACGAAGGGCCGAGTTCGGCTTCTTCGGTGTGGTTGTCTTGACTACTGTACACACTCCACGCTTTTGCGGGGCAGAAATATTTATCTGTCTCTTGTGCAGGGTGTTCAGGCCGCTCTGGAGAGCGGGTGCTGTTGACTTGTAAGACTTTGAGGCCCTTCCGGACTTAACCAATTGGTTGAACGTAGGCATCAATACACCTCCTTTCATTATTAATATGACCGATTTGCATGAAAAGAAATTCTCCGCCGGCAGCATACTCATAGAAATGAAGAGCCGCGCGAAAAAATCCCCCTGTCAGGGTTCGGGCAATTTAGTATATCACCGACTTTGGAATCTGTAAATGATCAGGATGTAATTAATTGATACGGAATGCATGCGAAACTGATATCCGGCGCATAATTTTGACACCGGACACCATTATATCACGCCTGCACAAATGCGCGGGCCGTCTCTCCCGGTGCATCTCCGCCTTTGGGCACCAGTACGATCTTGATTGCTTCCAGCCGATAGCCAAATCCTGCTGTTCCGGCATACTCACCGTTCTTGGCCCACTCAAGCCATCCGAATTCCTGAGCATGAACACAGTAATAGATATCATATAGATCTGCAGCCACACCTGTCAGGGAGATCTCGATTGCTTCGAGTCTCTTTGACTCTCCGCTTGTCCCGCTACCTGCATTGTCCGCTACAGGTTCGAGCCAACCGTAATCCTGGACGTGTGTACTGTACGTGACACCGCCTTCCATGTTTACGAGCTCTATCTGAATCATTTCCAGACGTTTGGACTGAGCACTTGTTCCGGACATGCCTCCGTTCCATACATAGCCCTGCCAGCCAATATCCTGTATATGAGTCTGGTAGCTGACCGCAATGCCGGTAGGCGCGGTCGCATACATATCGACAAACGGACGGGCTGTTTGTCCGGGAGCCATTCCGCCCTTATGTACCAGCTGAATTTCTATTGCCTCCAGACGGTATCCATATCCTGCCGTACCGGAAGACTGACCGTTCTTGGCCCAGTCGAGCCATCCGAATTCCTCGGCATGCACGCGGTAGTAGACGTCATACATGTCTTCTGCAGCACCGGTCAGGCAAATCTCGATCGCTTCCAGTCGCTTGGACTCTCCGTCCGTTCCGTTTAACTCACCGTCTGCCGTCCAGTCCATCCATCCGATATCCTGTACCTGTGTCCGGTATTTGATACTGCCCGCTAAATTGTCAAGCTTGATTCTAATAGCCTCCAGTCGTTTGGACTCTCCGCTTGTACCGGACGTGGCTCCATTAATAACAGAGTCCTGCCATCCGAAATCCTGCACATGTGTCAGGTATGACACCACACCGGCAGCAAATGTTTTGGCAGTACGCCCGCCAAAGGTAGTGGCATATCCGGTACAATTATCCTGGTAACTGACGGTCAATACAGAATTTCCATAAAACACTGAAGAACCCATTTTGGGTGCATTGCCAAAAAAGTATACATCAGTGAAAGCTTTACAATTAGAGAATGCACAGGTGCCGATATCGGCTACACTGCTGCCAATCGATACACTCGTAATCGCTTTACAATTAGTGAATGCATATTGTCCAATGCTGGTTACACCTTTCCCGATCGTTACATCAGAAAGACCATAGCAATTCATAAATGCAAATGCTGCAATGCTGGTCACACAATCCGGAATTGTATATCCGCCTGTTCTGCCACTGGGAAATTGAATTAGAGAAGTAACCGACTTATTAAAAAGAACACCATCTATACTTGCATAAGCCGCATTGGCAGTATCAACACAAATATCTACCAGCTTCGCGCAGCTCCCAAAAGCCTGTACGCCAATACTGGGCACCCCGCGCCCTAGCGATACACCGGCCAGATTGCTGCAATCACAAAACGCAGAATCTCCAATACTGGTTCCGCCGTTTCCAATGGACAGACTTTTCAATCCGGTACAATTGGAGAAAGCGTACTTCCCAATCGCTGTGACACTGTCCGGTATAGTCACACTCGTCAGTGCCATACATTTATAAAATGAATAATCCGCAATACTTTTAACGTTGTCAGGTATCGTTATGCTTGTCAGCTTTGAACAGTAGTAGAAAGCACTGCTGCCGATAGTAGTTACTCCACTTCCAAAAGAAATATTCGTCAGCATGTAACATCCATCAAAGGCATTCATTCCAATGCTGATGACGCTGTCGGGAAAAGTAATACTCGTTAAGGCATCACAGCTTTTAAATGCACAATCATTAACAGACGTTACCCCGTCAGGAACGGAATAGGCCCCTGTTTTGCCTGCAGGATATTGAATTAATGATGTTTTTGCCTTGTCAAACAAAATACCATCCAAACTGGTATATACCGTATTGGCTGCGTCTACCAGTATCTGCGTCAATTTATCACACTCAGAGAACGCCCGATAGCCAATACTTGTGACGTTATTGCCGATCGTAACGCTTGTAAGGTCATCGCAATTGGCATAAGCACCATTCCCTATACTAGTCACACTGGCGGGTATTGTCACATTCGTCAAAGAAGTACATAAAGCGAATGCATGATCACCGATGCTTATTACACCGGCGGGTATTGTCACACTTCTAACCCAGGGACAGTAGTAGAAAGCCATGCTGCCGATACTGGTCACACCGGCGGGTATTGTCACACCTGTAATTCCGGTACAGTCGTAGAAAGCTTTGCTTCCGATACTGGTTACAGGGTAACCTCCGAGTGCTGCAGGAATTGTTACTTCGCCTTTTCCGTTGAAGGCGGTAATCGTAGCCGTCCCGTTTGTAACTGTGTATGTGTAATTGCCGCTCGTCTCAGCGGATACCGGAATGTTTACCAGCTGTACCGCAAATATCGCAAGTACCAGTGCAGCCAATCGTATTGCTATTTTTTTCATCATGCTCTCCTTAGTAATATTTTGCAGATAATGTATAAATTATATTATCTAGAATCATAATATGCAATATTAATTGTATCCTTTGAATGTATATTTGTTCTGATAAGGACGCAAAAAACAGCGGTATGTTTTTCTTACCGCTGTTTCAATTTGACAGGTTATTTTCTATTCCGGGAAAAAGACTTATGTGTGCCGCCGCACCTTGTACTGACGCGAGTAGGTCCGTGTCATGAGACGCAGCTTTGCCGTCATCGCAGATGTTTTCCAATCCGGCATGAGTCTCCACTGCCAGTTGCCGCCGAGAGTTGACGGCGTATTCATCCGGGCCGCATTGTCGAGTCCCAGAATATCCTGCATCTGCATGATGACCAGGTCGGCACTCGTTCCCATCAGCGTCCGTATTGCGCCCCAGTTGTATCCTTCGCGCAGTTTGAGATTCATATAGCGGCGGGCCAGACGCACATCCGCAAGGGACGCATTTCCGATCCACCCCATAAAGGTCTCGTTATCGTGGGTACCGATGTAAGAGATGCAATTACCCATATGCTTGTAAGGAGCATCATCCGTCTCGTTTTTGGCATCAAATCCGAAAAGCATAATCTTCATACCCGGGAATCCCGAATCCGCCAGAAGCTGCCTGACGCTGTCATCCATGTACCCCAAATCTTCGGCAATAATCCGGAAACCTTTGATCTGCGTCTTCATAGAAGAAAAGAGATCGAGTCCCGGACCTTTCATCCACTTGCCGTTACGTGCCGTATTCTCGCCGTAATCCACTGCATAAAAGGATTCGAATCCCCGAAAATGGTCAATTCTCACGACATCATACATTTCGAGTGATGCCTGTATGCGTCTATGCCACCAATCGTAATTCTGCTCTTTGTGAACATCCCAGAGGTACAGGGGGTTGCCCCACAGCTGTCCGTCCACAGTAAAGCCGTCCGGCGGGACACCCGCTATCTTAACAGGCACGCAGTCATCATCAAGCCAGAACAGCTCTTTGTGTGACCAGGTATCCGCACTGTCATCTGCAACATAAATAGGAATGTCGCCAATAATCTGAACACCTTTTGAGTTGGCGTAATCCTTGAGCTTCATCCACTGTGAAAAGAAAAGATACTGGACATATTGATAGAACTGCACGTCTTTTGACAGTATTTTGCGATACGTGGCGAGAGCCTCTTCTTCGCGGTTCCTAATGTCGATCGGCCACATATGATAAGATTTCTGCCCAAAATGTTCCTTAAGCGCCATATAGAGTCCAAAGTCGTCGAGCCAGTAGGTGTTTCCTGCACAAAAATCTGTAAATGCCTGCTTGTCTCTGTCTATGCCGCGCGTATAGGCTTTTCGCAAAAGGGGCGACCGATTGGCAAACAATCTGCCGAAATCAACGTGAACAGGGTCATCTCCGAAGTCGATACCATCATACTCATCTTTTAACAGCAAACCATCCTCACAAAGCATATCAAGGTCAATCAGATACGGATTGCCGGCAAATGTGGAAAATGACTGGTAGGGCGAATCTCCGTACCCGGTGGTCAGCACCGGCAGCACCTGCCAGTAACTTTGCCCGGTTTTTCTCAGGAAATCAACAAAACCATAGGCCTCTTTCCCCATTGTACCGACACCATACGGTGACGGCAGCGATGTGATGTGCAATAGAATGCCGCTTGCTCTCATTTGTTTGTTCTCCATAACTACTATTTCTTGTTTTTATGCCGCGAACCGGATAAATCTGACGGACTAGTCCTTGGCTGGAATTGTCCTTGACCGGAATTGTCCTTAGCCACAACACATAAGCGCCGGACCCGACACGCCGGGTCAGCCTTTAACAGCGCCGGAAATAACGCCCTTGATGATGCTCTTCTGACCGATCAGATAGAAGATGACGATCGGAACAATAGCCAGAACCAGCATGGCCATCAGGGAACCCATGTTGCGGTCACCATATGATCCGGTAAGTACGCCCTGAACTGCGACTGGAATGGTCTTATATTTATTACCGATTACAAGAGCCGGCAGCAGGTAATCATTCCAGACCCACATTGTCTGCAGTATCGCTACGGTAATAGCCGTCGGCCGCAGAATGGGAAATACCACCTGGTAAAATGTCTGCAGAGGATTGCATCCGTCTATCATGGCCGCTTCTTCTATCTCGATTGGAATAGCTTTTACAAATCCGCTGAATATGAATATGGCAAGTCCCGAACCAAAACCAAGGTACAGGATGATAATTCCCACGGGATTGTCAATATGAAGCATGTTGGCAATCTTGACCGTACTGAACATTACCATCTGGAATGGGACTATCATCGAGAAGACAAATACATAGTAGAGGGTGCTTGTTATTTTGCTTTTGCGGCGTGTAATGTACCATGCCGTCATGCTCGTCAGTAATATGATCACGATTACAGAGGCAACGGTGATAAAGAAGCTGTATCCCATGGCCTTCGTAAATCCGCTTTTGATGATGCCGTTGACATAGTTGTCAAGTCCGGCAAAAGTCTCCGAGGTCGGAAGTGCGAAAGGAGCCTTCGATATGTAGAACTTCCCTTTGAAGGAGTTGAGGAGAACAACAAAAATCGGGACCAGGAACAGGAGTGACATCATGAAGAGAAGGACGAAAATAATGATATCTGCCAGTTTGGTCTTCTTCCTGACTACAGTATTACGCTCTTTCATCAGCCTTCGACCTCCCTGCTTCGAGATATTCTCAATTGTATAAATGCGATTAATCCTACGATAACAAAGAAGATAACGGCCTTAGCCTGGCCAACGCCCTGGTAGCCCGTGCGGCCGTAGAATGTATCATATATGTCCAGTGCCAGCATGGTTGTCTGACGCTGCGGGGCGCCTCCGGTGAGTGCCAGATTCTGGTCGAACAGTTTAAACGAATTGGACAGCGTCAGGAATGTGCAGATTGTGATGGAGGATGCAATGAGAGGCAGTGTTACTTTTCGAAGCATCTGCCAGGAGGAAGCTCCGTCCATAGACGCGGCTTCCAGAAGCTCACCCGGAATATTCTGAAGGCCAGCGATGTAAATAACCATCATATAGCCGATCATTTGCCAGTTCATCAGGAAAATAAGGCCCCAAAAGCCGTATTTAGCGTCAAAGGTTAATGTAACTCCAAAATTCAACAAAATTCCGTTGATCAGTATCTGCCAGATATAGCCCAGTACAATTCCGCCGATAAGATTCGGCATAAAGAAAACAGTTCTGAACAGGTTGGTTCCCCTTATTCCGCGCGTCAGAAGCTTTGCGAAGATAAAGGCAATGACATTAACCGTAACAACCGATACCAGTGTAAATTTGACAGTAAACCAGAGTGCTTTGATAAAGTCGTTATTTATGGTAAAAAGCTTGATGTAATTATCCAGGCCAACCCAGGTCGGGTTCGTCACATTTGTGAACTTGGCAAAGGAGAGGTACACACCCATGATAAAAGGAATGATAAAGGCAATGGCAAACGCCAGCAATGTAGGGATAACGAAAATTATGAAATATTTCTTGAGTGTCTTCTGCATTTGTTTCCCCTCCCGAAAAATAGTGGGTGAGTGCGGTTTGCACCGCTTCGTCCTCACCCACTATCCGTTCCAGCACCATGCGGAATCGGCAAGGCGTATCCGCATACTAAAAGTATTCAGGTAATGATTTGATTATCAGCCGGCAACATTGGCTTTCTCAGCTGCCCACTGGTCGACAACGAGCTTGCTTACATCGTCCCATGTCATCTGTCCCTGCGCATAGGCAAGGAGAGCCTGGCCGACGTTGTCTTTGAATGTCTGACTCGGGAAAATTGTGAAGTTCCATGCTACGGATGTGATGCCGGGTTTGGAAGCCCATGCAAGCATATCCTGAGCGAGAGGATCTGTAGGCTTTTCTGTGTCGCTGAATGTGTCAAAAGGAGCAATGAATTTGAGTTGCTCTACGACTGCTTTCTTTCCTTCAGCACTGGTGTACAGCCATGTCAGGAAATCAAGGGAAGCTTTCTGGTCTTCTGTAGGAGCATTCTTGTTGATGCAGAAATAGTTCTCTGTGCCGATGCAAAGTCCCTGTGTCTCTTCGCCTGTCATACCGGTATAGATGGGCATGAACTTAACGTCTGCAGGTTGGACGGTGTTGCCGTCTACGCCGGCGATCTGGCCGTATGCCCAGTTACCGTTCTGCACCATAGCGCACTGTCCAAGGGCAAATTCCGCCATGGAGTCGTTAACTACGACATTACCGAGGAGAGCCGGTTCTGTTACTGAATTGTTCAGAAAAAGATCAAAGATATTCTGGAAGTTAGCTGAATTCTGGAAGGTGATTGTCTTGGTGGCATCAGCGCTTCCAAGATCAGTCTTGTTAGCCTGGAATTCATAATAGAGAGGAACGTTCAGAAGATGTGTCTGCCATCTCCAGTCTTCGCCTGGTGCAAGGGAAGTCGAAGCAAATACGCCTTCTATTCCAAGCTCTTTTGCTTTAGACTGCATATCTTCGACAACTGCCTTAAGCGTTGCAAAGTTATTGATCTCATCCATTGAAGCAGCTTTGGGAGCTGTTGTTGCAAAGTACTTTGTCATGATGGCGTTGTTATAGATGATTCCGTAGCCTTCAATAGCGAAAGGAATTCCGAAAACGCCTGTTCCGTCAGTAATTGCAAGGGATTTGTCTGTAAGGTGGCTGTAGATCTCAGAACCGGACAAATCTGCGCAATAGTCTTTCCAGCTGGCATAGCCGACAGGTCCGTTGATCTGGAAAATTGTCGGGGCATCTGTCTTGGCAATTTCAGACATAAGTGTCTGCTCGTATGTTCCTGAAGCCGCTGTTACAACGGTAACCGGAATTCCTGTTGATTCTGTATACTGCTTTGCAATGGCCTGATAGGCTTCCTCCTGTTCAGGCTTAAAGTTCAGAAAATATACCTTGCCTGTTTTTGCTTCCGCGGCCGCTGTTGTGTCTGCTGCTGTTGCTTTGGTGGTGGCTGCAGCACCTGCTGTTGTTTCTGCCGCCGCTGCTGCTGTAGCTGTAGTTGTTGTTGTTGTTGCGGCGCAGGCTGCAAGGCCGGCTACCATCGCTGCTGTAAGAACGATCGCGGAGACCTTCTTAAGCAAAATGTTCATCTTCATGCCAATTTCCTCCATTTTTGTTTCTTTATTTTCGTCAAAATTTACGAAGTTTTCGAAAATTCTTGACGAGCTATACTCGAAGTCTAGCACCGGTCTATGACAGTGTCAATAACAAAAATACTTATTTTGCCAATTTATTGTACAACTTGCTTATCATCATTGCAAAACGAGACCCATCCGCACCTAATTGTGAGAATCTTCCATTCGAATTATTTTCGAAAACTATCGCTACACTATTTGTTGTTTTTCTCGATCAGGATTACTCCGTTGACGCCGCTTCCAAAGATCACTTTCCCGTCGGAAGCAATATACGTCGTCCCGTCATATGCGTTTCTGACAGACTGTCCGTCTTCAAAAATTCCGGTCACCGGCACTTCGATCTCCTGCCCCGGCTGCGCTATCACGGCTATGATACGGTCCGTATCTTCACCGCTTTCATATGTCCGGGCAAAGATATAGGGGTCCGCCGATATCTGAATATTCACTCCGGCCCCGACAGCAGGATGACGGCTCCTGAATTGCCCGAGAATCCTGAAATGCGTGAGGACGTCATCGTTTATACTCTCCCAGTTCATATCCGACCGGAGTTTCAGATCCGCATAGGGGGAATCCGGCCATGCCGTCGGACGCGCCGTCTCATCTCCGTAATAAATCTGCACGGCACCCGGCGACAGCATAAGCGCCGTTCCGCCCTTGATCAGATTACTCCGCGTAAAGAGAGCCGTATCATGCGAAGAGATGTAACTGAGCACGTTGAAATCCTCACCCCTCATAGTGTCCGACATAAACGTATACACCTTCGGGAGAATAGAGAAATTCATAATATTCTTGCGGAAACTGAAGTTGATAATGGCATCGAACGACCCTTTTGTAAAATAGTCGTCTTTAACAACACCATGGTCCCATACTTCTCCGACTGTCCAGAAGGGAACGTCATCCAGAGCTTTCTTCGGATTCTTCTGCCTCCACTCTTCCAGTGCCGCAGATGCGTGCTGTTTGAGGGTTACCCAGGCTGTCAGGTCCACGTGTTTGGCAGTATCACAGCGGAAGCCGTCAATACCATAATCCTTAACCCAGTCAGTCAGCCACTTGATCTCATAATTCAGAACAGTACGCGGCAGTTTATTCTCCGTGAAAAAAGCGTCAAGTTCCGCGTTCTCCTCAGCAAGCCTCCCCTCAAGGGTCCACTTGCTGACCAGGATGCCCGGCAGGTTAACCTCTTTTTCACTTTCCGTCTTGAAATCAGGGAGTCCGGAAAGGTTCAGAAGCGTATCCGTCGAACCGCCGGAATCATATCCCGCCAATGGGTCGTCCGAGCGAATCCAGTCGGCCCCCCACCAGTTCTGCCAATCCGGAGATGACACGTCGAGGTACGAAGCCTCTGCCGCAGACGACAGAGCGGAAGGATCACCATAGTAATAGTCCTCCCAGCCGGACTTGTACGCCCCGAACCCGTACTGCGCGGCATCGGCCATCGTGGCGTATCCGGGGTGATTGAGAACGACATCCATTATGATCCTGATGCCTTTTGCATGAGCCTGGTCAACCATCTCTGCGAACTCTTTTTCCGTGCCGTAATTTGCATCAGGCTGCGTATAATCGAGCGCCCAGTATCCGTGATAGGAGTAGAATGCAAATCCGTCCGCCGAACGATATCCGTGTACCTGTTCATACGGAGGCGTCACCCAGATTGCACTTATTCCCAGTTCTGTAAAATAGCCTTCCTTGATCTTTTCGGTGATACCTGCAAAATCCCCTCCATGAAAACTGCCCGCTTCTTCCTGGATGCCGGGTATTACCTCACCGTTTTTATCCAGTCCGCGGCCATATGAATAGTCGTTGCCGGTATTTCCGTTATTGAACCGGTCGGTCAGCAGGAAATAAACCGACGCATTTTCCCATACAAACGGGACGCTGCTGCCGGGCTTCTGAGCGCAGGAAGACACAAGGCCCGCCATAAGTATCCACGCAACAGCAGCCGTCCAGAATTTTCTAACTCCAACCAAAGAACGACCTCATTTCTTTGTAGCTAATCCGGCTTTCGCCTCAGCTCTTAACCGCACCGCCCGTTACGCCTTCGACGTAAAGCCGCTGCATCAGAATGAACATAACGATAATCGGGATGCCGATGCATACACACCCTGCATTGAACTGGCGAAAATATGCATAAATGTTATCCTTGGCAATCATCTGGAACATGCCTATGGCGACTGTATATTTATAGTAGTTGTCACCCATAATCATCTTTGCAAAAATGAAATCACCCCATGGGGCCATAAATGCCATTAGTGATGTATAGACGACAATCGGACCCGAAAGGGGCATGATCACCTTGCTGAATATCTGTGCGTTTGTTGCACCGTCAAGCTTCGCAGCCTCGTCAAGCGCCCGGGGAATCGTGTCAAAGAAGCCTTTGCAGATATAAAAGTTGATTCCGGCCCCGGCCGAATACACAAGTACAAGTGCTGTCAGGCTCTGCGTCATCCCCACTGCTTTGAGAACATAATATACCGCAATCATTGACATAAATCCGGGGAACATGCCCAGAATCAAAGCCATATTCATGTAAGGCTTGCGGAATTTGAAACGCATGCGGGAAAGAACATACGAAATCGTCAGCGTAAGCAGCGTACTTAAGAGACAGGCGCAGACTGCAACGATAAGTGTATTGAAGAACCATGTCCGAAACGGATATACCGTATTGGTCCACAAATCCGCAAAGTTCTGAAAAGTCAGGCTGTCCGGAATGAATTTGGGGGAGAATGACCCGGGTTCCGCACGGAATGCCGTAAAAATTACCCATAGAATCGGAACAATCCATATTACACTTAACACCGAAAGAGTCAGATAAGTGGTCGCATCGGACGCATACCGCCTGGCACGAGCTCCCGACATAGTGCGCGAAGGTTTGTAATCCGTCATGAGAACTCCTCCTCTCTCTTATATGCAACCGTATTCCGGTAGGTAATCAGAGCTACCGTTGCAGTGATTACGAATACAACAATACCTATGGTGGAAGCGTAGTTGTAGTCGCGGTTGTTAACCGTGAGCTTATACAGCCAGGTAACAAGAAGATCCGTTTTGCCTGCCTGATAGTAGGAACTCGTCGTCGGATTGCCTCCTGTAAGAAGGAATATGACGTTGAAATTATTGATGTTGCCAATGAATTGCGTAATCAGATAAGGCGTGGTTACAAAAATCATATATGGCATGGTAATTTTGATAAAAAGCTTAAACGGCGACGCCCCGTCTATCTTCGCAGCCTCGTACATGTCCGCCGGGATGTTCATCAGAATACCTGACGAAATCAGCATTGTGTACGGGATGCCGATCCAGAGATTAACCACCAGAACGGTAATTCGCGCCAGCAATACATTGGTGAGGAAATGAATTCTTGTCGCATTGGTCAGAATGCCGACCGCCACGAGAAATTCATTGATCGGTCCATAATCATTGAACATATTGCGCATTATCAGAAGGGTAATGAATTGCGGAAGCGCTATGGTAAGCACAAACACCGTGCGCCACATGCCTTTAAACCGAATACCCTTCTTATTAATCAGAAGAGCGAGCATAATACCCAGAATATAGTTGCTGCTCGTCGCAATAACCGCCCATATCAACGTCCAGCCAAGTACCGGGAAAAAGGTTCCCGCTAGAAGCTTGTCCGCGCCAAGTATAGCGAAAAAATTACTGAGACCGACCCAGTCAAAAAGATTCCCGGGCGGCTGATGGTTCTTATCGTAATTGGTAAAAGCGATAAGGATCATAAAAATCAACGGCAGAATGGTAAAAAGCAGTATTCCTATTATTGACGGCGTCATCAGCGTGACATGAAATTTCTGATCGAAAAGACTTTTCATATCATACACAATCCCCGGTGCCTTTACTCCGGAGAGGCGATATGCGAGCATATTCCGCGCACTGTTCAAGTTAACGAAGTATACTCCGACAAAGATAATCGTCAGGACAATGACGGCCACGCCGTAAATCATAAGAATCATGGAGTTGTCTCCACCGGCAAGAATCGGGATCTTGCTTCCCTCCGGTGTAACCCAACCCTGCTTTTGTGTCCCGAGAGTAACAAGACCATTCAACGATTTAAATCCCGACGTTATCATGAACCATATGTATCCGGCTTCCAATCCCAAAAACAGAAGCCCCTTGATAATCTGTCCGTTGATTAAGTTAGCAAAGCCCATAAGCCAAATTGACATGGACTCCGGTGTATTAATCGTAAGTTTCGGGAGTTTACTGACAACGCGTTCTTTCTTCTCCGTTTTTGCCATAACATCTCCACCCCTTCAAAAAAGAGAAGCAACCAAGCCCCGTACTCCGAGACTTGGCTGCTTCGATTCACTCATGTCATTATTATGCTACGACATCTGTTTCAAGAAGAGTCTTCCATGCATCAAGGGTAGCCTGGAAATCAGTAGCAGTACCTTCATAAATTTCCTTGGTAACTGCCATGCTGGAGTCAGACCAGAAATTGGTCATCTGAGGAATGGAAGGCATCGGGATAGAGAATGCAGACTGTGCAACCTGCGCTGCTACGGTCGGATCTGCAGTAACTGCAGGATCAGCAGCCGCAACCATGTTGATAGGAAGATTCTGTCTGTCATTGAAAGCCTTCAGCTGGTTTGTTTCATTCGAAAGATACTCAGCAAGCTGCATGGCAGCTTCCGGATACACTGTGCTGGACTTAACAACATAGAGCTTAACACCGGAGAAAGAAACAATCTGCTTCTCGGCACCGCCAATATTGACGGTAGGAAGCTTGGCAACGCCATAGTTATCACCGAGAGCCGTCTTATAGTCTCCGGCTTTCCAGCTTCCTGTTACCTGAGCTGCAAGTCCGCTTGCAAAAGCTGTAGTGGCATCACCGTCGGCGATGTTCTGAAGCCCTGCAGCCTTAAGTGTCGCAATGTACTCTGCCACGGCAAGTCCCTCGGGGCTGCTGAATGTGCTTCCTGCCACGTCGGTGCCGTCAGCGCCGAAGAGTGTACAGCCGTTAGCGAACCAGAATGATGCTGTGAAATAGTTGTTGCCCATGTCAAATCCAACAGTCTTGTCAGCAGCAGAAGCTACTTCAAGCATCTTATCGAGTGAGGCAACGTCGGCCTCTGTGAAAACGCTCTTGTCATAGTAAAGGAAATAGGTCTCTATCGCGTTCGGATATCCATAAATGGTTCCGCCGTATGTTGCCGCGGTAAGAGCAGCGGGAGAGTCATTTGCCGAAATTTCATCAGCATAGAGTGTGTTGGGGTATACAGCACCAGCCTCGGCAAGTGCTCCGAGCTGATCATGAGGAATCTGGAATACATCAGCTGCAACATCAAGGTCAGCCATTGCGGCGTCTTTCGCCTTATCAGCGCCTGTTACGCGGACTTCGACGGTATATGTCGGATGCTCGCCGACAAAAGAGGCGGCCATTTCCTTAAGCATTACCTGATCATCTTCCGATCCCCATAAGACAAGCGATGCTGCTGCTTCGGCCGCTGCTGCAGTTGTCTCTGCCGGCGCAGCTGTCGTTGCGGCTGCCGTGGCCTTGGTCGTGGCAGCGGGGGTTGCGGTTGTTGTATCAGTAGTCGTTTTCCCAGCACATGCAGCAAGTCCGGAGACCATCGCAATTGAAAGGATGACTGCCGATGCCTTCTTTACTACCGTTTTGGATAATTTCATATTCTTTCCTCCATTTTCTTTCTTCTCTCGTTTTCTTTTCGCATTTTTCGATATTAAGTTCGTACTTGTTTTCGAAAACACACGCCGTTTGATTGAAGCTTAGCATGTAGTTTTGTCATTGTCAATAATACTGCCCTATTCTTTTACGATTTATTTGTTCAATATGTCAAACGGGAAACACGATATCGCGTCTCCCGTTCAATGTTAAATTCTATTTACTTGTTATGATTTCGAAAATTTCGAAAACTCAAGTCTTCTGCTTCTTAATATCCCATATCTCCCGTGCATACTCTTCAATGGTCCGGTCACTGGAGAAATACCCTGCGCGCACTGTATTCATAAATGCTTTTCTCACAAAAACACGGCGGTCCCGATACTCCGATACAGCGCGGATCTTCGCTTCCATGTATGATTCGAAATCCAGAAGCAGATAGTACTGGTCGGGCTTATGCCACGATGCACCTTCAAGTATTGAATTGTACAGATCAAGGAAGACGCCTGTTCCGCCGTCACTCAATGTACCATCAGTAAGCGTATCCAGAATTCTGCGGATCCGGGGATTGCTCTCATATAATTTGCGGGGGTCATAATCTGCAGCGGCCGCTGCGATCTCCTCAACAGTGGCTCCGAAAATGTAATTGTTCTCAAGCCCCGCCTCGGCGACGATTTCGACATTGGCCCCGTCAAATGTTCCGAGAGTCGGTGCGCCGTTAAGCATCAATTTCATGTTTCCTGTGCCCGATGCTTCCGTACCGGCTGTGGATATCTGTTCCGAAAGATCTGCGGCACAGACAAGTTTTTCCGCATAAGATACGTTATAGTTCTGAACAAAGACAACGCGGATCTTACTGTTTACAGCTTCGTCTCCATTTACGAGAGCAGCAATTTCGTTGATAAACTTAATAATTCCCTTTGCACGGACATATCCGGGGGCCGCCTTGGCGCCGAATATAAACGCCGTCGGCGTGAAGTCCTTAATGCGTCCCTCCTTGATTCCAAAGTAGATATCAAGAATCGAGAAAGCATTCAGCAGCTGCCGCTTGTATTCGTGCAGGCGCTTGATCTGGATGTCAAATACAAAATGAGGCGGAATATCAACGCCTTCTTTTTCCTGGATATACGCGGACAGCTGCTTTTTCTTCCTGTATTTGATATCTGCAAATTCATCAAGCACGGCATCATCATCAGCATATTTTTCGAGATTTTGCAGAAGAGAAAGGTCTCTGATCCAGTTTTCATTTCCCAGAAGACGGGTAAGCAGTGAAGAAAGCTCAGGGTTGCACAGCGCAAGCCATCGACGCTGCGTAATTCCGTTGGTCTTATTCTGAAACATATCCGGGTAAAGTGTATACCAGTCCTTGAGGACATCGTTCTTAAGGATCTCCGTGTGGATTTTCGCAACGCCGTTTACCGCCCCGGAACAATAGATGGCAAGGCTGGCCATGCAGATATTACCGCAGGCGAGGATTCGACAGCTATCGATGCGCGAACTATACTTTGTCCCCTTCGACTTGAATTCCCGGATCATCCGCTTGTCGATCCTCTTGATAAAGTCACATATACGCGGGAGGACGCTCCGATAGAGCTGGTAGTCCCACTTTTCGAGAGCTTCGGCCATAACCGTGTGATTGGTGTAGTTGAATGTCTTTTTAGAAATCAAGAAGGCTTCCTCAAAATCCATTCCATAGTCATCGCACAGTATCCGGATCAATTCACAGATGGCAACCGTGGGATGCGTGTCGTTGAGCTGAATCGCATACAGCGATGAGAAATTATCAAAGTGCGGGCCGTATTTTGCCGTATGCCTGCGAAGAATATCCTGTATGGAAGCACTGCAGAAGAAATACTGCTGGCGAATGCGGAGAGCTTTTCCTTTGTTGGTGCTGTCATTGGGGTAAAGCACGCGGGAAATATCTTCCGCACGATTTTTTCCGGCAACAGCCTGGTCGTATTTCTGTTCATTGAATTTATCGAAGTCAAATTCTTCAACAGCTTCACTCTGCCACAGGCGGAGCGTATTTATGTTCTTGCCGCCGTATCCGATGACCGGCATGTCGAACGGCACCGCACGCACTGTCTGTCCTGCAAAATGAACCAGAACAGAATCTTCCTCGCGTCTGACAGACCACGGATCACCGAAGCGCGTCCAGTTGTCCGAGGATTCTGTCTGAAAGCCGTTGATGAATTTCTGCTCAAACAAACCGAATTTGTACCGGATTCCATAACCGTCCAGAGGATAATTCTGCGTAGCTGCAGAATCCAGGAAGCAGGCAGCCAGCCGGCCGAGCCCGCCGTTACCGAGGGCGGCATCTTCAATTTCTTCAAGGGCATTCAAATCACGCCCCCATTCCCGCAGGTAATCCGAAACCTCCTGCGTCATATTCATCGCAAGCAGATTGTTGTACACAGCGCGTCCTACCAGAAACTCTGCCGAGAAATAGTATGCACGTTTGCCGCTGCTATGCCGGACTTTGCTTTCCATCCAGGAATGGGAGAGTCGATTCATAACCAGTTCCGCCACGGCCTGATGAAGCTGCTGCGGATTGGCAGTTGTCATGTTCGTCTGGTAGTCGGTAATAAGCGAATCAGAAAGAAAAGTACTATTTTTACCAGTCATTAAAAAACCTCCGATAGAGCCTTAGGCCATCTTTGTTGTTTTCAACACTTTCGGCTTAAGCATATCGGAAGTTTTCGAAATTATCAACATTATTATTCGTTATTTTTCGAGATCACTGCGTTTTTACGGGTCCCGTCGACTCACGGACCACCAATTCGGGCATCAAAAGCAGGCGGCTAATGGAATTACCTTCCATGATTTGCTCCATTGCAATACACACGCTCTTGCCAATCGTCAGACGATTCTGCTTAATGGTGGTAAGGGGGGGCGTCGTGTAGCGTGCAAGCGGAATATCATCGAATCCAATGACGCTTACGTCCTGCGGAACACGCACGCCCAGCCGGAAAAGCTCGGCGAGCACACCGTGCGCAATCAAGTCGCTTGCGCAGACAATGGCCGTTGCACCGTTGTCGATAAATCCCTGTACGAAGGCCGGGGCACATGTAGCCGTGTAATCGCCATGCGCAATAAGGTCCTTACGTACGGGCAGATTGCATTTGGACATGCCAAGCTTGAAGCCCTGAAGTCTTTCCTGTGATACGCGGCTGTGGTGTTCTCCGTTCATCATGGCGATGCATGTGTGCCCAAGCTCGGACAAATGCTCTACAGCACATACAATTCCCTGCTGGTTATCGATACCAACGCAGGCGACGTATCGGTTGTACACAACGTTATCGAGAAGGACAGTAGGAATCGTGGTACGTGCAAGCTGCTTCAAAAAGTCATTATGAAGCGAAAATCCAAGAAGGAAGCCTGCGGAATAGTTATTTTTGGTCATATAATCTTCGTAGTCGTAATCAAAATGCCGGTCCATTGCAATCGGAACGATCTCTACGTCCCATTGCATTTCGGTAGCTGCCAGTCTGAATCCCACGATGATCTCATATCCGAACTGCTCAATGCGTTCATATCCCATATTTTCAACAAATATGCAGACTTTACGGGCATTTGTATCCGTCTTGCTTCGACGCGAGACGTAACCCATCTCAAGCGCCGTATTCAAAATCAGCTGACGTGTATCTTCACTGACATCACTTGCGCCGCTCAGGCCCTTGGAAACAGAACTTACCGAAATACCCAATTTCTTGGCGATATCTTTAATGGTTGCCACAATACTCACATCCATCTTTTGCATACTAGTTTTCGAAGCACTCAAATAATCGAAAGTTTCGAAAATCATTTTCAGTCTATCACGGGCTTCAGGGGCTGTCAACGAAGTCAGCAGGCCCGTATTGCCCTGAAGCGCCTGGTTCTCTAAGCTTTATAGCGATCAGTGAAGGAAAAACACGATAGCCAGAAAATGGCAGAGAGCCCCGAAATCCACAAGAAAGTGCCACACCATATGAGCGAACGGAAATTTCATGGAGAAACTGACAACGCCGGATGTATAGCAGATGCCGCCGGCAACGATTAACCAGAAGGCCGGGGCAGTTGTACCGCTGATGAGCGCCGGCATGCATAGCATGACCATCCACCCCATCAGCAGATAGATCGATATTGTGATGACATATGAACGCACCGTTTTCGAAAACATGAGTGATTTAAACAGCGCGCCTGCAATTACAAAAGCCCATTGGGCAATGCAGAGCCACAGCCCCAGCGTGCCTCCAATAACGGAAAGGCATATGGGCGTATAGGTTCCTGCGATAGCAACATAAATCATTATATGGTCAATTCTGTTCATAACTGATTTGTGCGGTGTTCCGTACCCCATAGAATGATAGACAGTCGATGCAAGGAACATAAGGAAGACGGAAATAATAAACACAGATACCCCGAAGGAATCAAGTGCCTCCTGCCCTTTGGCAGCATGTGTATATGCGCGTATAGCCGAAAACGGCAGAATGAACAGCATAAAGAGCGCCATGACACCGTGGGTAATCGTGTTCCCGATTTCTTCTCCGACAGTCTCACCCGTCTTCTTTTTGAAACGTCTGACCGCTGCGCGGCCGGAGTCGAGCCATGATAATTCTTTCAGGCCTTCTTCAAGAGGGTCCGATGGTTTCGAAGCCTCGTCACGGGGAAGCTGCGTCTGCGAGTTCTTTTCAGAATTTCCTTCGAGCCAGGCGCGCCAGAAAGCTTTATTGTTGGACATGCTTATCTCCTCTTCGTTTCGTGATTATTAAAACTAGAAGTCATCATTTATGATATTTTATAACATTTATCAGATGCTTGCAAGCCTATTTTGGCAGCATGGGCGTATGCAGCCGTGTCTGATCATTGTCATCTTGTTCGCTGCCGGAATCACGCGCCGGATAAGTAACCGGCATGTTGGCCGGAAGATTAATCGGCATGTTAGCCGGAAGTGTGATCGGGGCGTTGGGCGGAAGTGTGACCGGGGCGTTGGCCGGAAGCGTGACCGGGGCCTTGACCGGAAGCGTGACCGGGGCCTTGACCGGAAGCGTGACCGGGGCCTTGACCGGGGCGTTGGGCGCAGGGGACGAAGCGGACTTATTGTCAGGCGCCTGCGTCACTGCAACATCAAACCGGACCGGAGAACCCGGCGCCACTGCCAATTTCCTGGCGAGGTCCGGATTGGAAAAAAACGCCGTATCTTCCAGATGAAGCTGTTCAGCCAGATAAGCGTTATGGTAAAAGCGGAATATATGTGTGCCCGCATAACTGATAAGAAGGGCAGGAAGAAGCCACTTGCCGACACGTACGGCGGTCTTTTCGGAAACCAGCAGAGAAACACCGACCAACGGCGCGCTTGCCAGCTCATACATCTTTCTGAAAAGCATTTCAAATATACCGGCGGCAAGACCCTGCGGCTTTACGCTGCCGGCCGCTGCCTCAAAATGCGGGAGAAACCAACCCGGAAGGTAGGCCATAATCGAATACATGGCGCCTCCCACAAGAAGCGGCAGGCGTTTTTTCCAGGCACAGTAGACACACAAAGAAACCCAAAGCAGGACAAAAAGGAGACTGAACATCCTCTCGGGAAGCGAAACCGTCCGCACATGAATCTTGTCGATGGAATAGTATATAGGGAAAAAGCAGACAAAAAGCATTGCCTGCAGAAAGAAAAAAAGAAATACATTTATAGCTTTTTCCCTGCGCATTATTATTTCCTCTCTACTTTCAGCCTGCTGCCGGCGTGGGGGTGGTGCTCACTTTTTCAGAAGAAAAGGCGGAAAGGTCCATCTCTTCCTGCTGCTTTGCGCCCAATGCCGGGACAGTTAAATTGTCTACGATATCCACATGTACGTCAATATGACTCTGCTCCCATTTATCCAGTACGCCTCCGACCATCTGAAGGGCACCGTACATATCAACGCCGCTTCCCAGTGCAAGAATGGTGATGGGGCTGTCATACGAAAATTGCTCTCCGTTGACAGAAAATCCGCTTACTGTGTCCCTTATCTCCGTCATGGCAACGACCCGCTCACCATTTAAAGAGACAGCCATTGCATCGGCAGCCTTTATTTCATTAATAAATTGGATAAGCATATTCGATGTAATCGAAACCGCTTCGTCCGGAGTAATCACTACACTTATTCCACTCCCGGATGCATCCAGAAGTCCTGCCTGTTTACCGGCGGCCACTGCTTCACTCAGCAGAATTGCCTTCAGTTCCGCATCATTGTTTCTGGCTGCCTCCAGCTCGCTTACACTGTTTGAGAGCTGGTCGCTGCGCTCCAGAAGCGCTGCATTTTTATTATAAAGCGTAATATATTCTACAGATAATTCCTCCGTTGTTTTGCCTTCAATAAATTGCTCTTCCGGCGACTTCCTGAGAGAATTGTACTGGGATATTACCAGAAATCCCAGCAGTGCACATGTGAGACATGCAACAATCCGGGTAATTAAAAATTTCCTGCTCTTTTTCTCCCCGAATCCGAAGATCCTGAAAATAACGTCTTTATTCACTCTTACTTCCTTTGTCTTCTTTGATTGAAGCATAAATCTCACTCATTCGATTATGGCATGTAAATAACACAATCTGTCTTTGTAAGGATAACTCATCGAGAAGTGCCAGTCCAGCCTTTGCCCTCTTATCATCATACTGCACAAAGGTATCGTCAAGTAACAGCGGCATTTTATCGTCTGATGACTGGACAAGATCGGCGATAGCCAAACGCAGGGCAAAATAGATCTGATCTACTGTTCCGCCGCTGAAAAAGTCTGTTTTATGAAATGAGTACGCGCCTTCCGACGCAATATCTATGCCAAACGCTCGGTCAACATGCAGTGTGGAATATGCACCTTGCGTAAGCATGGCAAAATACTCCCCTGCTTTTTCATTTACCTGCGGCGCGAAAAAATTCTCCATCTCTGAAAAAGCCTCGTCCAACACATTCTGTGCCGTCATCAGCGCCCGGTGATAGGCCTTTGCTTCGTCCCGCCGGTCAGTTAAGAGCGAACGCTGCTCGAGAAGCCAGGAACGGTCTGTCTCCTGCGACACCAGATTCTCCCTGACAGTCTCTTTACGCGCGACTTCTACCCTGCCCGCAGAAATGTCTGTTTTCAGTTTCTCTTCACGGAGCATCATAAGCGAAATATCTTCACGAAGCGACACAAGAGACTGCCCGTCAGATCTGATCCGGCTTTCAAGAGCCTGCGGATCAACATCCTCTTCTTCATCGAGTGCATCGGACGATGACGCATCCGGCGGCGGCGCATCCGGCGGCGGCACATCCGGCGGCGGCACATCCGGCGGCGGCACATCCGG
>Ga0209540_10000857_pt1 | contig 24872 bp, 22 predicted proteins | sample BarGraIncu01121A_FD_184501 | JGI IMG/M metagenome (GOLD analysis project Ga0209540, IMG submission 184501) | Arctic peat soil microbial communities from Barrow, Alaska - Barrow Graham LP Incubations 011-21A (SPAdes) (version 2) | ecosystem: Environmental > Terrestrial > Soil > Wetlands > Peat... | reverse complement strand
TTCATTCAATTTCCCGTCTCTTAAGAGCACTTCGTCAGTCGGGTGATACTCTCGCCTCAGGCGCTCGAGGAGTGATAGTAGAACCGCGAGGATAACGCCATTAAAGACACCGAGACAGACGACACCAATGAGTGCAACTGTCGCGATAACAAATTCAGACCAGTGGGTGCGCAGTATGTAGCGTAATTCATGCCAACTAATCAGATAAACGCCCATTGCGAACACGACCGCAGCAAGAGCCGGAATAGGGAGGAGCGAGAAGAAGCCGCCACCAAATAATAGTACAAGGAGAATAATGAGACTCATGACGACCGATGCCATTTGCGTCTTCATCCCGGCTAGGTCGGCCACAAGAGTGCGCGGAGGACTCCCGTTGATCGCAAAGCCGTGGGTGAGTGACGATACGATGCCAGCGAGACTTAGTGCGAACATATCACGGCTGAGACGAATCGGCTCGTCATGCTCGGTCGCGTTAGTGCGGATCACGGTCGCACTCTGTGCCAAAATGACGATCGCGATCGAGAGGGCGACCGGCACAAGTCCGATTATGCTCGCGAGTGACAACGAGGGGATAGCGAGCCCTGGCAGGCCACTCGGGATTGCGCCCACGAAAGCCACGCCGAGCTGACGAAGATCGACGACTGATGCAAATACCATGACCGCGAGCAATGCGAGCAGCGGTGCCGGCACGCGTGACCGTCTAAAGATTACGATGATACCGAGCACGAGGATGGCGATCGTCACCGACATGCCATTTATATGACCGAATAGTCCCGGTATCGCGCCGAGAATAGTAAGGGCCGATCCGTGGATGCCCGAGCCAAGCATTTCGGGTACCTTGGCGATCATGAGCTGCAGACCAACTCCAGCGAGCACGCCAACCATGACCGGACGCGAGATGAGGTCAGAGAGGAAATTAAGCCTTAGGAGTGTAATAATTCCTAAGAATAGTGCCGCGAGCAAGCTCACAAAGCCCACGATCGTCACATATTCAGGTGAGCCCACGACAGCGAGCGATCCAGCCGCGGCGAGCAAGAGAACCGCCGTTGCCGAATCGGCCCCGACGATCAGCCGACGCGACGACCCGAACAGCGCGAAAACAATTGGCGCGAGCAAGGCGCTATAGAGCCCCATCTGGATAGGCAGCCCCGCAATCGTCGCGATACCGATAAGCTCTGGGACAGCAACCGCCGCCACGACAAGACCCGCGACAAGATCATGCCGAGCGTCACGAACCACATAACTCTTTATTTTCTTTACAAGCGTGAGCTTCATTCTCTATTAATAGTAGTGACTACGGCCGTCGCTGTCAAACCCCGTTACAGCGCCTTGATGATCGTACGACGGTACAGTTGATTGATAATATGCCCCACTGGGATCGTCACGACGGTGATGTTTTTGCTCTTACGCGCCAGTTTTGCGTACATCGCATGAATAATTAACGGATCAAATACGCCGCCAATAATCGTGATCGGCTTCGATATCTTCTCGAGTTCCGGGATTGTGCGCTGATTGATAATCGCAGATTGAAGTGAGGCGATGAAGTTTTCGACGTTACTCAGCGACACATTGAGACTCGCCGGTGCAAATCCGATTTTTTGTCCGAGCTTGTAGGTGTCAACGATAAGCTTCGGTTGTTTTGATATCTCTTCATAAAATCGACGCAACAGACTCTCCTGTGCTCGGTTTTGGTCGTCCGATGTCTCATAAAGTGGCGGGGAGCAGAGAATGAGGCGCGAAACTGAGCGCGGATAGCGACGCGCGAGCTCAACCGCGACGAGGCTACCAAGTGAATGACCGACCACGACTAGCGATCCCGTCACCCCGAGCAAACGACATGTCGCGCGAACTGAGCGAGCTTGAGACCGTGCATCATACGCCGACCATGACGCCACGGGTGACTGACCGAATCCCAGGAGGTCAAGCGTGATATAACCGGCGTTCTTTGGCAGTTCAGCAGTCGTTTTGTCCCATAGCGAAGCCGTATCTCCAAGCCCATGGAGAAATAGATACGTCGTCCCGCCACGCTTCGCGCGCCTTTTCCGATGCACATGCAACCGATAGGGAAGGCGCAACCACCCATGAGTAAATGCATCCATCGTCCTATTCATAATTCTAGTATAGCGTAAGCGTCATGATCGGGCGTACGGATATCGAAATATCTAGTATCAACCCTTGTTGATGACGCGTTTTACGTCGGCTATTATCCGCGCGACGTCATCGCAAGCAAGTATGGTAGTCATACCGAGATCAGCAGCTGGATCTAAATTCTTCTGCAGATCATCGACATAAATGCATTCGCTAGCCGATAGCCCCAACTCGTCGAGGGTGAGCTGGTAGATCTTCGCGTCTGGTTTCGCGAGGCCCACTTCGTCTGACAGAATAACTGGGTGAAAGTCTGCGTATATCCCAGACTCCTTCGCCCGGATAGACATAGGTCTCACCGTGTTTGACAGAATAGCCATCCGTATGCCGCTATTCTTTAGTTCCTCTACAAAAGCGAGCATCTCCGGCCAGGGTCGTAGCGCACTTCCATCAACCCATATACTTGATACATCTTGGGGCAGAGGCCTCCCGAGCGATACTTCAAATTGGCGCCAAAATGTTTCCTCGTTGATAAGACCTTTGCTGAAATCCGAATACCCGGCGGCGCGCCAGTGGGGCAGCAGGTCCTCAACCGTCATATTGAGCATATCGGCTAGTTGATTTAGCCAGCCCCCATTAGGGTTCGGGGCAATCACGCCGCCCCAGTCAAATATCACCGCTTTGATCATTTTTTCAGTATATCACTCACCATTAGACGTCAGAGTACTGTCGCTACTATTATTTTTTTGCTGCCGAACCTTAATAGATTCTCGCCAAATAAGCCAGATAATGAAGGCGTCAAAGACCGTCAATATCAGCATGCCGATCGTGACTTTCTCGTAGAGACTATAGAATTGGTAAAGCAACAGAACGCTAAGGGTAATCAACGAAAATGGATACGCCCACGGTTTATTTCTGAGGAGTCCGAAGACGGCGACGAGCTTCACGCCAGCGTGAATCCAGAGATAGACGATCATAAAGGTCGTAACGCCGCCTAGATTTTGCGTCGCATGGACCAAGAAATTTGCGACGAAGTCATGCGGGTCTTCGAGCAGTTCTTTTTGCGTGATGAACGAAACGAAATGCTGGATAGTTGACGGCTTGACCACCAGTAGTAGGAGGCCAGCGAGGAACTCTAGCAGACCGTCGACGCCCTTTAGGAGGATGCCGTATTCAAAGACCTTATCAAACAGAGATTTGGGGTGATACCAACTCATTGTTTCTTTGCGAATCGGATTATCTTTGGCGTGAGGAAATAAGCGGCCAGACCGGCGAGTACGGCGAAAACGAGGCTGGCGATTATATCAACCGGATGATGAACGTGAGCTAGGACGCGCGATATTCCGACTAGTACCGCGAGGCCCCCCAATACCAGTCCCCATTTTTTCGACGTAGCATATACTGTCACAGCAATGACAGCAGAAAATAGCGCGTGGTCGGAAGGGAAGCCGTTATCGGCAACGTAGGGGAATAATGACACGATATGATCAGTGACAAACGGTCGCGCATCGTAGAAGAGAGCACCGCCGAGCTTCGCTAGTACGAATGCAATCGCTAGGGTAATTAACCCAAAGAAAATCATTTCAATTTTTTGTCTCTTCGCGAGCTTCAGCCAATAAACAAAAGCGATCACGACAACGAGAAAAAATAGGTATTTCGCGCAAAATATAATGATCTGATCCATCAATCTATCATACCATCTCGCGAAAGTGCATCGATGTGCCTAAAGATGCGCTCTCCCGTCATGTGTGAGAAATCTTACACTTCAATCAGCTAGGGCACAGTGTTCTCTCAAATAAAACAGCCAGTCGATCAAACTGGCTATTATATTCCCCTTGCAAGGTGGAAATTTCTCGTGTGGCTTCGCATTCTTTGCGTTTGCGTTGCCTATTAGTAAGTGTGTTTCTTTTGTATGGATTCACTCCTACTTGATCTGACAATAGCAAAACGTAAGCACTTTGTCAACAACAATATGAAAAATAGTGCATCACTAATAAGGCTGCTTCGCTGCTCGAAGTATCGCGGCGTCCCGTTTGGAAATAAATACGACTTCAGTTTAGGTGCCCTGACTGTGACTTTGAGCAATAATCATTTATAAGTACTCTTTCGGTGCAATCAAAATAGGTTTATGATAGATATAATATGTCCTAAACCCTAGTTTCGGTACATTGTATAGTGAACTAAGGGAGAAAATAGAAATGAGCACAACAACTGAGATAATGCACGAGGGTTCAACGAAAACTATGGTGGACGAGGCTCTTCAAGGTATGGAGTATGAAGAGCGGCCTGAGTGTCATATCCAAATCTTCGACAGACCCCTCGATCTGCCCAAGGGAATCATTGCGTACAATCCAGGAAATCTTCAAAGAGTCCTATTTGAAATAGCGGGCGAAGAAGTAGAAAAAGACGTCATACCTGCGCGTGTTGAATCTGACCGGAATGATAGCGGTGAATCACACCTCGGTAAAACCGTCTCGCGCATCTATTATGTTAATGACGAGAATCAACTAACTCCTGTCTGGACACTGTTTCGTCAAGAAGGCATGACACCTGAAGACGAGGCCGAGCTCGAGCGACGCTATGATGTGCTCGGTGAAGACCCCTCCTTCAAACTCATGCCAATGAAGCAGGCCGACGGCAGCATCGAGGAACAATGGATGCTGAGTACTGTGGTAGTTGAAGCTGCCACGAAAACCACGAAAGCCAAAAATGGCAAAGAAACGACTCAAACCGTCATCAAGAAATTAGCTACCAAGTTTTACTTTGCGGATTCGTTAGAAGATTTGAGCGATACTGAAAAACGCAAAGAACTTACAGGACCAGTGGGGATGAAGGATATAAGAATTTGTCCTATCACCTCATACGACGATGAGGGCAATAGAGTCTTGCGATACATGATATATGGTCGTCCTCAGGGTGTAGTGAGGGATGCAAAGGGCGGGTTTCTACGTAAAGAACTGGGCAATATCACGTTCGCGATCGTTGATTCGCTTGACGAGATCGAAACGCCTGAAGTACGGCAACAACTGAAGACCAATTTTCTCAAACCCGATCTTTTTCCCGGTGACCGATGGGGTGGCGCAAATGATGCGATTCAGTTGAATGAGACTACTACTCTGGTTCTCGCGCATGACGCGCAAAAAACTGGCGAGAAGCGTGAAAGCCGCTACTACACGCCCGTCCTGTTGATCCACAACTTCGCTGACCCGGAAAATCCCCTGGCTATAGAACTTGGGCCAATCGCCTCACCGGAGTCATTCCCTTCAGACGAAGAAGAGTTTGCGGCCAAAGCTGATCAATACGTGGACCTCCGAACAGTGGTTTTCCCTGGCGGATTCTCGATGACCCGCGACAGTGAAGGGCGATTTATCATTGAGCTCACAGCCGGTTACCGTGATAGCCGTATCGCTAAAGTAACAGTTCGATTAACGCAAAAACAATCTGAGTTAATCAATAGGTACTATGATCCGAACATAGGGGAGCAGTTTGAATTAGCAGCGTAAAATAGGATCTATTTTTACCTAGCTAGGCTGTGGATACACCCCAGGAAGACCGCGAGCTCGTGCGGGAAATTTTGCATCAGCTAGAGCGAATCAGCAGTAATGTGGTATGATAGAACAGATATAAAACCGATTGGATAGTTATGGCAAAACAACGAAACAAGCACGGCGCATCATGGAAGCGCATACAGAAAAAGAAGGCTGAATCAGCCGCAAACAAGTAGCTCCCCGCTGAGTACTACAAATACATGACCCGCATGGGTCATTTTTTGTGTCGTGAGTGATTTAGCTATTGGTAATAGCGTGTCACGCAAACTGAACGAGAACGTGTTCGGGTGCATTATAGTCAACAATCCAGCTGCGCATATCACGTTTAATAATAGTGACTGGGTTATATGCGCGCTCAGGATTGAGCATAGTCCACTGACATACATATTTTTTATTCATTCGATCACGCCAAATGACCATTAGAGTTGATTCGTCTGGAAGGCCAAGCTCTTTTTTGAACGGAGCCAGGAAGGTCATTACGTGCTCTGGGTCGCGTAGCTCTTCGTTCACCACCCTGCCAACTGTCACCCTACCCCTAATCGGACCTGATGATTCCTTTAGATAAATAAGATCACCGGGCTTTATTTTCATGTAGGGGGCAGTTCTCCGATAGCTAAATTTACTATCAATCGTTTTGCGACCAGAAAGCATCATTTCAATGTAGTCTTCACCGTATGCCTTTGTGTTGTATATTGCTAAGTGATTCATGCCTGACCCTTTGTTATTAGTATAGATTCGCCACCAAGGCTAGTGAACCGCTCGCAGTTCTGGGGCGAGTCATCAAGTAACAGACAATCCTTGAAAGAGACTAGCCCTAAATCGGCCATTGCGTATTCAAATAGACCCGGAGCATCACCTTTCAGGGCCTTAATCTCGTATGAGTTGTAAATTTTTGTGAAGTTATCTCGGATGAATTGGTCTGCTTGGGCGTAATCAGAAAAAATGTCCATGTTGTCGGTTGTGATAATGTGGTTCGTGCCAGGGTAGAGGCTGCTTATGGTGCTGAAAAGCCGTTGATTAATCGCTCCCATCTCTTGCCAGTCATGGCGTAGGACCATTAGCATGTCGTGTTCAGACTTATTTAACTCATATTTATGAATAAGCTGGGCCAGGCTAGTCTCTCCGCGCATCCATGAGTCAACGGTCGCTTGGGACGAAAAAACAGATTCAACAAAGTCCTTTAGGTCGGGATCGGTTTCTGAAGCGATATGCCAAAATCCCCTCAGCCCAAGCACGCCGTGCCAGTCCCAAAAGATATATTTATACATGGGTATCATGAATAATTGTATTAATTGTCTGAAGGTTTGACCAGTCGTAAATAATAAATTTGCCTGCTATGAAATTTGCCGAACGGTCGACCCGGAGCACCTCATTCACGGTGAAAGTGTCCACCCTCCTGTCAAACCACACCTCCAGATCTCGTATCCCTATAAGAAAATCACTGTACTCTTTTATCGCCTTAAGTTTTCTAGGGTTCTCTGACGGCAATATGATTGAAAGGCACTCGTCGTATGGCGAACGCTGCTTTATATATTCAGTAATATCTTTGTAGTAGATTGATATGCACTTCTTTGCATCGTAGGTTTGAATGGCATCTATATCGAGTCCGGGGAAATACTGAATGTTAATACAAACAATATTATTCTCAGCGAGCAACATTAGGTGATCAATAACTTTTTGATAGTTGCTAAGAGATGATTCGAAAATATGGACTGTAAAGGGGGCGTCTAGCAATCTGACGGTATTTTCGATGTAGCTAACGTCAACTTTTAACTCTTGATACAAATTGCCCACTGAATAGTCCAGGTGAAAGCCGTGTAAGCCGGGAATGTTCTCGTAGCTTCCTACGGGTACATTGATTGCATCTGTAAGACTAACGTCAACCATACCCGTCGGGTGGCCCTTGATCGCTTCTATAATCCTGGAGGCACGTGCGTAGCTGTGGCGTTTATTTGTCCTCGTATAGGACTGCACGTCGTAGCCGCCAAAAACGGTATTGTCAGTATCCTGAACAGTCATGGGCGTAACGCCGCCTGCGAGTAAAACTTTATCAAGTTGCTCTTGGCTGAGGTGAGCAACGAGTTGCTGCTTGTTTGGCTGGCCCGTTCCGCCGGTGTATGAGCTGTCGTATATCACCAGGTTACTGCTATCAATTATTTGACGTGCATCGCTTGCTTTAGTTTCATCTGTGATCACTGGAATAACGTCAACACTCAAGCTTCCCCTTAGAGACGTGAGGGCTGAGGCGGCGATGGGGGAATGAAGCTGCACATACGAAGGCCTGTAGTAGTCCATCATTTTTTTAATAACATCTGGGTCATGTTCTTTCGTCAAAATGACAGTGTTGCCGCCATGTTCCTGGATATAGTCCACTAGGAGCCGAATATTCGCATCAATTGCGCTGTTAAGAACGTGAACGCCAAGCAAATCAACGCCCATATCTATGCAGTATTTCGCAAAGGCGATAGACTCAATTTTACAGAGTTTAATCTTTTTCGATGAATGCATAAGAGCTATTTAGGTTAGTTGGATATATAATCGATGGCTCAAGTTGGTCAATTGCTGCGAGCAAGTTGATGAGCAGATAGTCCGCACCGTACATGAAGTATCCGCCATCTGGGTAATAGTGATCCCGCTTTTCCGGAGTGAGTAACACGAGCTCGTTCAGTAAGCGTTCGAGCGATTCTCGCGATACTGACACGGGGTGCAAAAGATTGTCTGTCTCGTTCGTATGGATTTTTGACGACTGTATGAAATCCAACATACAGGTTGACCCAAACACTAGTGTATCGATTTTGTCGGTAATATGTTGAAACTCCTGCCGGATTTCTCGCTCAGCCGTCGCCAAGTGTGGAGAGATAACACTATTATCGGGTGAGTATTTTTGCTGATATCGGTAGGTGCCCGTCTTTAAGTTGTGTTTTTTGTGTATTGTCGACTGGTCACTATTGCTATCATAACTTCCTAAAATAATCTGCACGGACCCGCCTCCAATATCTATAGCAGCTATGTCTTTATTGGGAAAAGATCTGCTAATCGCGTCAAAAAATAACTCAGCCTCTTTGTGCTGGTCTATGACTTCTAGCGCATGGTCTGGGAAGTGACGACTAAGTATCTCGTGGACTTTGTTGATATTGTCCGCTTTGCGTAATGCCTCGGTGCCGATAATAGAGACCTCTGCAACGCCTCGCTCTTTAAGGAGTTGTGCGACCCGTGCAAGCGCCTTATCGAGCATCGTTAACGACTCCTGCTTGATATGGCCCGTTTCGTCGATACCCTTACCGAGTAGGGTTAGGTGACTATCTGCGTAAACCTTTTCTTTGGTATCCTTATTAAAAATAGAGACTTTGATTTTTAAGCTCCCCAAGTCAATGACGGCCTTCAGGTTCATAGCAGCTCCTTTTTTATTGTCCGTTGGTATGTACGAATATCCAGTTTTTTGACAAACTCTTTATGCTCTAGTTGGTTGATAATCTCGATGACCGTTTTGTTTCTCGTTATGACTATGCAATGTTTTTTCGTGTATTGCGCGTAGCGAAGCATTGTCGTTGTAAATGTACTGGGCTCGGTCATCAAAAATATAATTACGTCCGAAGTATGTATTGCATCCATCGCGACTTTCATATAGTCAAAGTCTGGAGCAGGTTGAAAGCGTGGTTTGTTATTGCGAATTACTAATGAATGGTTTATCCAGTCTTCGGATAGAGTGTAGCTATTGCTCAAAAAGAACATCCGCAACCACTGAAGGTGCGAGTAGTCGTTATTAAGGTTCTTTATGCTACAGATTATGTGCGCCACTTTCATAATTCTAGCTCCATATTATCACTGATCATCCGTTTTTCTAACCGATATTTGATCTTATCGAACACGCCGTTACGGTTTTTGTACGATCCGCTGTTTGTTATTTTTGTGTATGCACTTTCGCCAACCACACAGGACCATGCAAGAACATCTGTGTTTACAACCCCATGACCATCCATAATCATTTGGGGGTAGCGCTTCATTCCAGAATATGTGACACATCCAAAATAAATATCTTTGACGTCCATCTTCTTAAGCTTACCGACAATAACCTCCAGTGTTCTACCTGTTAATATGTTGTCGTCAAGTATTAGGACGGGGCGTGACGGGTCAATACAATACAAGCCTGAGTTACGAATAGCGCTTTTATTGCCGGAATAGTTTGAAATCCTAACTCTTTGGATGGGGGCGTGGGGGAGGTATTTGTGTAATAAAAATGGCAACTCGCTGCCACCATAGCGTATTCCAATTATCGAGCCTACGCGTAGATGGCCGAGGCGCGATACTAGCGTGTCGCGAAAAGTCAAGTTTTGCAAAGGGTTATCCGCCTCCTTGTAGCTGCGAATACGACCATTGGGCTCACTCTGAATCACATTAGCTATCTGTTGTTGAACTGATTCTATAAACGACTTCATTGCCGATGCTTCGGGCATAATCCCTTGAAGATAATCATAAAAAATTGACACGGATTCCTGCAAAACCGCAGTATCAATAGTGCCATCGTCAAAGCATTCGTCTAATATCAATAGTTTGTAGCGCAAGTCGTCGAGGAGAGCATATATGCCAAACTCCCAACGCTTGGCATGTAGGGGGTAGAGGTTGCCAATGAGCCGAGCTGTTATGTCAGTAAAATTAGCCAGTCGCGTTATGCGCCTCTGGTCATTCGTGTCTTTTATGGCCGTACAGTAATAAACATGACCGCGAGAACCGATCAGGTTGGGTTGCTTTTTTATAAAAAATGAAGTGGACAAGTAGGAATTTTCGATTGTTTGGATAAGCCTCATGCTTTTTGCGTCAAACTCTGACTCTTTTTCCCATAGTGTCCCTAGATCATCGAATTGGTCTGGAGATATTTTATAGGATAAAAGAGGAGTTTTGACGTAAGACCGATGGTATTCATCGAACGATTTAAAAAAAAGAGACAGTTGTTGTTTGTGGCGTCGAGCGAAGCTTACGTCCATGCTAACAACCAAATCTCCGATATTGTGCATATTAATATATATTAGCACAGAGTGGCTACATGTCAATGCCATGTTTACATACAATAAAGATGTGTAATAATGAGTTCATGGCAAAAGTAATTCTTATAACTGGGGTGTCGAGTGGTATTGGCAGAGCCTTCGTTGAACGTGCTGGAACCGACTTTCCTGAAGATACTATCATAGGTGTGTCACGGAGCCAGATATTATACCCAGTTGCCAATAATGTGAGGTTAGTACAATTCGATATTGCTAAGTATGCTGAATTAGCCACCTTTATTGAGAATGTAATCCAGGTGCATGGTTCAATCGACGTACTTATTAATAATGCGGGTAACGGGATAAGGGGAACTGTTGACTCGATGACAAAGTCGGAGATCACTAAACAGATGGAAATTAACGTGTGGTCGACAGTCGAAATGATGCGTGCAGTGATCCCATATATGAAAAAAGCTGGCGGCGGCAAAGTCATCAATGTTTCAAGCCTGGCTGCCTATATTGATTATCCAACGATTGGCTATTATGGAGCAACGAAAGCATTTATTGATAAAATTAGTCGTGTTTCTGCCGCCGAACTCGCACCCTGGAATATCAAGATTTCTATATTTGTGCCTGGCGGCGTTAAATCGAGATTTGGTCGTAATATGACAGACAGTGCGACGTATGGGTCTGATGAGAACAGGGAAATCCGCACGCTATGGGAGGGACGCTTTGCGAAGCTTTTCAAAAATGCCTCTTCAGTCGATGACGCCGCCCTGGGGCTTAAGCGACTAATTGGTAGCCATAAGACTATGGGTTTCATAACCTTTAGGGATAAATTCTCGTATATTATCAATGGTTTTGTTGGGCCACGCTTGTTTTATCGTTGGTTGATGAAATGGCATATGCGCGATTAGTGAGAGCGGCGTAAACTTCATTGCTATGACGAGTATATTGGTTATTTCTGCGGTTGCTCATAGCTTCATAGGCTAGCAACAAATATAAAATGGCTTCAATCGAGAAGCCATTTAATTATGAGTACTTGGCTGGGGCGGAGGGATTCGAACCCCCGAATGCATGGACCAAAACCATGTGCCTTACCACTTGGCCACGCCCCAGTATAGTTGTGTAAATTGTGCGGTTGTGGCACCGCCAGGTAATAAGGTTTTGGTCATGGACGATTGTCTTCTGTCTCGCGCTCCGCGCTCAATCAGCCATGCGCCTTGCCACTTGGCGACGCCCCAATAATTATTTTGGTCAAGGTGAATTATACCATATCCGCTAGTGTTACCTCCACTCCATCAAGTCTGGGGCATCTGGGGCCAAAAAAATAAGCATAAGAGTTTTCAACAACGCTTATGCTGGTGTATACTGAACCTTAGTATGAACAGCCATGAAAAACACTCAATGAGCCAGTATTTGCGCGCAGTCAATTATCTGACGGCCGCACAAATTTTCCTCCACGACAACTACCTAATGGAACGTGATCTGACATTCGACGATGTGAAAAACCGCCTTCTCGGACACTGGGGAAGCTGCCCAGGCATCAACTTCGCCTATGCGCACCTCTCGCGCTATGCAAAAAGATACGATCAAGACATGATGTTTATCCTCGGTCCGGGCCATGGTTTCCCGGGTCTTCAGGCAAATCTTTACATCGAAGGTACGCTCAGCCATTTCGACCCGACGCTCACGATGGACCTACCTGGTCTCGAGCGACTCTGCCGTGAATTTAGCTGGCCATATGGCTATCCATCACACTCAAACCCAGAAACACCAGGCGTGATCCTAGAGGGTGGCGAGCTCGGCTACTCACTCTCGACCAGCTACGGCGCAGTCATGGACAATCCCGATCTGATGATCGGCTGTCTCGTGGGTGATGGCGAAGCCGAAACCGGACCACTCAGTGCCGCATGGCACCTCAATAAGCTCATCAATCCGAGGAAAGATGGCGTCGTCCTGCCAATCCTTCACCTCAATGGCTACAAGATTTCCGCGCCAACCATATTCGGTCGCATGAGCAACTACGAACTCATGACACTCTTTTCTGGCTACGGCTACGAACCACGCATCGTCGATTGCACAAAAGACGGTGTCAATCCAAATGAAGTAATGGCCGAAGCGCTCGACTGGGCACACGACCTGATCGCCGAGATCCGCAGCAGCGAAGACACGGTCGCACCACGTATGCCGATGATCGTCATGCGCACCCTCAAAGGCTGGACTGGTGTCAAAGAGCTCAACGGTAACAAGATCGAAGGCAACTGCCTCGCACACCAGGTTGTGCTGACGGAAGCGAAGACCGACGAAAACCAACTCCGGCTCCTGAACGACTGGCTTCACAGCTACAATTTCTCTGAACTATTCGACCCAGAAACCGGTTTCGGCGATTACATCAAAGATATCTTCCCAGAGAATCCCACCAAGCGTCTCGGCATGAACAAGCATACGCGCGCCGCTGATGGTGTCTACAAACCGCTCAATCTTCCAGTCATCGAAGAGCTCGTCCAGGACGTCCAAGCCCCTGGCACGCTCAGCGCCGCCAGTATGATCGAGACAGGGAAGTACTTGAAGCGCGTGTTTGATCTCAACGCCGAGAACAAGAACTTCCGCTTCATGAGCCCAGACGAGACGTATTCGAACAAGCTCGATGCGATTTTCGAATCCGTTTCACGCGCTTGGCAGTGGCCAATCAAAGAGTGGGACAAAGACCTCTCCCAAGATGGTCGTGTCATGGAGATGCTTTCTGAGCACAACATGCAAGGACTGATGCAGGGCTACGTCCTCACTGGACGCCACGGTGTCCTCGCGAGTTACGAGGCATTCCTACAGGTAATCTCAAGCATGGTAGACCAGTGTGCGAAATTCCTCACGCAAAGTCGCGGTGTCGAGTGGCGCGAGACGATCGCATCGCTCAACTACATCCTGACCTCAAGCGGTTGGCGCCAAGACCACAACGGCTTCAGCCACCAAAACCCAGGATTCATCGATGATATCCTGCGCCGTCAGAGTAACTTCAGCAACGTCTATTTCCCCGCAGACGTAAACGCCACTCTCGTGACGATGGAGCGCATGCTCAGCTCAACTCGACAGATCAACGCCGTTGTCGCCGGCAAGACGATGGAGCCACAGTGGCTCAACCTCGACCAGGCCCGCCAACAGGTACATGACGGCCTCATGATCTGGGATTTCGCCTCAGACGAGAACCCAGACGTCGTATTCGCCGCCGCTGGTGATTATCCAGCCAAAGAATCGCTTGCCGCGCTCGACATTGTCGTTCACGAATTCCCAGAAGTCCGCGTCCGATTCGTCAACGTTTCGAGCCTCACGACCACTGGTTTCGGCACGATCGAGCACGTCACCGACCAAGAGACATTCGACCGTGTATTTACAGAGGACAAACCGGTAATTTTCAACTTCCACGGCTATCCCCAGACAATCAAGAGCATCCTCTATAACTACGTCCACGAACCACGCCGTTTCGACGTGCGAGGCTATGTCGAAGTCGGTTCGACGACCACGCCATTCGACATGCACGTACGCAACTTCACGAGTCGCTACCACCTCGCAATTGCAGCGTTTGACCGCCTCGGTCGCGCAGGGGTGATTCCGTTCGAAGAAGCGGAGCAAAAGATTGCCGAATATCTCGAGAAAATTGACGATAATACTGTATACATTAAGGCCAATGGTATCGACCAGCCAGAAATCGACGCGTGGGCATGGCAGGGGCGCAACTACTAATCCTCGTCGCCAATCCTGGCAGCTCAAGTCGCAAGTATGCGCTCTACGAGCAAACCGAAGAGGGTCTGATTTCTCGTTCTTCTGTGAATATCGAGACGAGCGACCAGGGGATCATCGGCACACTGATCAGAGGAGACGAACCACGCCAAACAATTGATCTTGATTTCACAGATGTGAGTGAGAGCTCGCGCCATATTGAGCAAATCCTCCGTGATGCTGGTGCTCTCAAAGAGAAAGAGCACATTGACGCAATTGGCATACGTGTCGTCGCGCCGGGAAGTTATTTCATGCACGATCGCACCGTGGATGACGAGTTCACCGAACAGTTGCAGAATGCGAAATCCGTCGCACCAATTCACGTCAGCGGAACGCTTGCCGAACTCTCGTCGCTCCAGGAGCGATTCGCCGATATTCCCGTCGTCGCCATATCTGATAGCGCCTACCACGCGACCAAACCGCCATATGCCTGGAATTATGGATTGCCGATCCACGACGCCGACCAATACGATATCAAGCGCTTCGGTTACCACGGCATCTCTGTTCAGGGTGTGGTTGACGCGCTCTGGGACGCGGGCAAATTACCACCAAAAGTCATCGTCTGTCACCTCGGCAGCGGCTCCTCAGTCACTGCTGTATTTCACGGTCGAAGTATCGACACGACCATGGGGTATTCACCTCTCGAAGGCGTTCTCATGGCTACGCGCGTCGGCTCAATTGACCTCACGGCCGTCACCGTACTTCAGAAAAAACTCGGAAAAACCGATGAAGAAATGCAAGATTATCTCAACCACTCCTCGGGACTGCTTGGCATCGGTCAAAGCGCCGACATCCGTGAACTCATCGAACGCGAATCAGCCGGTGATCACCTGGCGCATCTCGCACTGACTACACTCGTTCACACCTACCATAAAGCCATAGGTCAAATGCTCGTCACGCTCGGTGGCGCCGATGCGATCATCTTTACCGGAACAGTAGGGGAGCGATCCGCTATTCTCCGTCGTCGCATCGTTGCCCATCTCGCGTTTGCGGAATTCCATCTCGACGGAGACGTCAATGACGCCACCCTCAACCCTGAGCGCCTCACGGTTATCAGCGAAAAAGCCACTTCGAAGCCGATTATCGTGATCCCGGCCAACGAATCCTACGAAATCGCCAAACACGTCACGAAGGTTCTCAACTAAATGGCCCTCTTTGTCTGGGCAAAACGGCTCGACAGTTCGACAAAAGCCGCGAAACAGCATGAAAAAAATCTCGAACACGCCCACCACCACTACAATCGATTTAGTCGATTCCTTCGGATATTAGGCCCGGGCGTTGTCACTGGCGCTGCCGACGATGACCCCAGTGGTATCGCGACCTATTCTCAGGCTGGAGCCGTCTACGGCTACGGACTTCTATGGCTATTTCCGATCATGTATCCGCTCCTCCTCGCCGTTCAGGAAGCCTGCGCCCGAATCGGCGCCGTCACTGGGAGTGGTCTCGCTGCCATCTTAAAGAAACACTACTCGAGGAAAGTCCTCCTCGTTGCCGTCATGCTGGTCGTCGTCGCGAACACTGTCAATATCGGCTCTGACCTCGCCGCTATGTCCGCGACAGTTCAACTGTTCGCCCCGAACGTGCCCTACATTGGGCTTGCAGTCTTTTTCGCACTCCTCTGTGTCGGACTCCAGATCTTTGTCCCATACCGCGTATATGCAAAAATTCTCAAATGGCTCGCGATTGCATTATTCGCCTATCCCGTGACCGCATTTATGGTCGGCCAACCGTGGGGTGAGATATTTAGGACTACTTTTATTCCAAATCTTAACCTCGATCGAAATACGATTTATATCATGGTTGGTATACTCGGTACAACTATCAGCCCGTATCTGTTCTTTTGGAATACGAGTGAGGTCGTGGAAGACGAAATCGCCACCCACCGCATCCGTGCTTCGTCGGGGACGGGTACGCCGCGCATCAGCCATCGTTTTATTCGCAAAATTCGCCTCGACAATATCGCCGGTATGACCCTCGCCAGTGTTTCAGCCTGGTTTATCGTCATCGCCTGCGCCAGCACACTTCACGCCCATGGCATCACGGTCATCAATAACGCAAACGACGCGGCGGCGGCACTCGAACCACTCGTGCATGGCTTTCCAAATGCCGGCCTGATCGCGAAAATACTCTTCAGCTTCGGCATCATCGGCATCGGGCTCCTGGCCGTCCCAGTCCTTGCCGGATCATCGAGCTACGCCATCAGTGAAGCCCTTGGTCTGCGTGAAGGTCTCTACCGTAAATTCAGCAAAGCCCACGGCTTCTACATTATCATTGCGCTCGCAACTCTCGCCGGACTCGTCATTAATATCATCGGCATCGACCCGATTCAGGCGCTCATCTTCACAGCCGTATTCAACGCCGTGGCCTCCGTGCCACTCCTCTGGATGATCTTCCGCGTCGGCAATAACCGCGAGGTGATGGGTGAGTATCACAACAAACTCCTCAGCAACCTCGGCGTCCTCGCTGCGTTCGCCCTCATGGCCGTCGCCTCACTCGTGCTCTTCTGGTCAGTTATCGCGCATTGAGTTAGGTTAACTTGACAGAAATATATTTGTCTGCTTTTATATATCTAGGCGAAAGTCTCGTCGATACGCTAGGGAGGCACAACAATGTTTGATGTGACGGCCGTCTACAAGAACACGGACCGTACCGAGGGAAAGGGCCCGATGGTTCTGGACAGGCTCTTCACGAGTCATTCCGACGCCGTGGAGTACGTCGAGACCCAGAAAGGCATCTACGACGTTCCGGTCAAGACGGAGCGTGGCTACAGCGGCTGGGAACTCCGGACGACCTCGGTGGCGGAGAGCCTCGACGACGTCCCGGACGTACTGGTAGCTGTCGAGCGCAACCGCCAGATCGCGGCCGCCAGGGCCAAGCTGTCCCCCGAGGAGCGGGAGCTACTCGGCCTCACCCCATGAACCCGCGTCGCGCCGGACTCGATACTACCTATCGAGTCCGGCCGACGGCGGGTTTTAAAATTACCAAAAAACAGATAGAATACAACAGATGAAACAATTCCAACTAGCTACTCTTACTCTCGATAAAATCGTCGGTGGCGGACAAGCCCTCGGCACACTTGAAGACGGCCGAAAAGCCTTTGTTTGGGGCGGACTACCTGGCGAAAAAGTAACAATCTCTATCACGAAGAAGAAATCTCACCTCGTAGAAGGTATCGTGACAGAAGTCCTCGATGCTTCCAATGAGCGAATTGCGCCCAAAGACGCGGGAAGTTATATCTCGACAAGCCCGTGGCAAATTATGAACTTTGACGCCGAACAGCACTACAAAGCCGCCTTGATCGAGGAAGCGTTCGAACTGCACAATATCGTGCTCCCGAGCCCTATCGAAGTCTATAGTGACGGGCGCGAATTCGGCTACCGCAATAAGCTTGAGTTCAGCTGGTACGGCCAAGAAGTTGACGGTGCCGAAATACTTGACCTATCTTTTTTTGCGCGGGGAAGTCACGGAAAAATCCCCGTCGAGGGTTCAAGCCTCGCAATCGAGGCAATCAATATCTGCGCAAGGAAAGTCAGAGATGCCCTTCGGAGTTGCGGCGTCACCGCTCGCGAACTCAAAACGCTTCTCATTCGTGCTGATCAACAGGGAAATTGTTCATGGCAACTCTACATCAAGGACCGAAATGCTGCCATCATGAGCGATTCGGCTATTCGTGCAGTCGGCGCAAAACGCGGCGAAATTATCTATAGTGACCCGAAAAGCCCAGCGAGTCGAATCACCAAGCGTCTGATCTCGGTGGGGGAAGATCTTGATGACACGATCCTCGATACGCGGTTTCATTATGCGACCGAGGGGTTCTTCCAGATCAATATACCCGTGTATGAACAAGCTCTTCGCGATATGGCGAACTGGGTACCGAGCGAAAAACCGCTCGTCGATATGTATGCGGGCGTCGGTACGATCGGTCTTACGATTGGCACCGACAACACTGAGCTCATCGAGATAGATGAAAATGCGGTGCGCGAGATGAGAAATAATATCACCAGTGGTACGCGCCACGCAGAAGCTATTCTCGCCCCAGCGGAACAAGTGCTCGAATATATCACCTCGGACAAAACAATCGTCGTAGACCCGCCCCGCGCAGGTCTCCATAGAGATGTGATCGACAAACTCATCGACACTGAACCAGCCCGTATCATCTATCTCAGCTGTAACCCCGTCACCCAGGCTCGCGATGTCGCGCTTCTCGCCGAAGCTTATGGCGTCGCCTACCACCAAGGCTATAATTTCTTTCCTCGTACACCCCACATCGAGCACCTCGTCGTTCTCGACCTAAAAGCCAATCACTAGAAATCGTCGCCAGAATATCCAAATGTCATCTCTGTTAATTTCGGTCCGCCATCGATTCCTATCTTTGTCTCGAGGTCGAAACTCTTGTAGCGCTTCGGCTCATTTTTCATATCGGCCATCGTGCGCCAAACGTTACGTCCACCCTCGAAGTTAACCTTTAGTTCACCTTCATACGTATCAGTAAACATGACGTGAAATAGCTTGTCCTCGACGATTTCACTCGTTGTTTCATGCACTACTCGCTCGTGATATATCCCTGCAAACGTGAAATGCGAACGCAGTCCGGTCTCCTCATAGAGTTCGCGAGAAGCCGTCTCGAAGAGCGATTCGCCCCAACGAACCTTGCCGGTCGGGCATCCCCAGAAACCATAGAGCGGATGCTTGAGTCGTTCTTGCACGAGATAGTACTTTTCTCCGTCGATCACGCGCTCGACCACCAACATCACCGCAACCTTCGGCTGTCGCTCGATGACGCCGGCTTCAGTATCGAGCTTATTCGCATACTCTTTTCCTTTGACGCTCAGTCGATATTTTGTGCCAGTCTTTTCGATGTAATCCAGCTCAACAAGTCGCTTGATATGAAACTTCGCATGATCGCTCTCAAGCCCGGTGACACGCTGAAGTTCAGCAAAATTAGTCGCTGGCAAGAATAGCAACTCTCGTAGTATCTTAGTTTGTGCTTCGTGGATTTGTGCTTCGTAGCTCATAATTATCTCCTATTAGTCTAAGCCTACCGCGACGAAATAACAAAATCTAGGGAAGTGGACTTCCGCAGTGAGCTAGCCGGGGTGCGATAGTCTCCTAAAATAATGCTTAGAATGGTCATGTGTCATTTCGCTTACGTTTGCTACAATGAGGTTATGCGCAAAAGCAAAAGTGGCTTTACTATAGTTGAAATCTCAGTAGTAATTGTAATCCTCGGTATCCTCATCTCTCTCGTGGCGCTCAATTTTTCCCGCGTCCAATCAGGTGCGCGTGATACGCAGCGTTCATCTCGGGCGTCTATCATCGCCGATGCTTTGGAAAAATATTACGATGCCAATGGTGAATATCCAAGCTGTGGTGCGCTCACACGGGCCGCGGCCACTGTCGATACGACGGTTTTGCCAGGCATTGACCCAACCGCACTACTGACACCAAAGAGCGTATCGACAGATACGAACTCCATTCGATGTTCTGACCTGACCACTGCGTCAACCAGTCCAGATATTTTTGCATATGTAGGCGATGGCAGTACAGACTGCGCCACTGGAGCATCGTGCCTGAGTTGGACCCTGAAATACACTGACGAAACTACCGGGACAGTCAAAACGATCACAAGTCGCCATAACACTCTCATCGCGACATCAGGGGCAACTACTTTGACCGCGACTGCAATTAGCTTCACTCAAATTAACCTAAACTGGACCGCCGTCACAAACGCCGCTTCTTATCAATTGCAGCAGGCAAGCAACAGTAGCTTCACAACCGGTCTCGTCACCTCAACAATGTCAGGAACATCCACTTCGGTAACTGGACTACCCCAAGGTACACTCTACTACTTCCGAATTGCGCCAACTTCCGCTTTGAGCCAGGGGGCATGGTCAAACGCAAGTGCAACAACATGGACACTGAATACACCTAGCGTCACCGCCACCGCACTTACATCAACTACATTCCGATCTGACTGGTCGGCAATAAATCACGCTAATACCTATAACGTGCAATGCTCATACGACAACGTCAACTGGGGTAGTAGTTATTGTGGTGGCGCGTCAACAGCAGCTCTAAGCTTTGGATGGGGACCGACTGGAAATGGAGGAACACGCATTTACCTCCGTACTCAAGCCGTAAATGGCTCATATACCTCTAGCTGGTCTGCACCAGCAATGGTCGTAAGCCCGATTGCCGCCCCGAACGGGCCGCCAGGGTTAACGGCAGGAATGTCCGGAGGTTATGCCGTCGGTACTGCGACCGCAACCACATGTACCAATGGCACGGTGATGTACCAGATGGTATACAACACAAATGACGGCGCCTGGTCAGCAGCCTGGGGGACATGGTCCACTACCGTCCCAAGTATTGCGGTAGGAGCTAGCCAAGGCTTTAAATATATCTTTGCGGTCAGCGCAATCTGTCGTGGTACCAGCATCGACAGCGCCCAAAGTGGGATACCGTCAGCAGTCGTAGTGGATCCAATTGCGCAACCTCCAGCACCAAATTATCTGTGGCCAGGATCGTTTACACATAACGTCAACGCTGACCCAGTTTACTCTGGCAACTGTCCTGCTGGCACATGGGCGGTGAACGGTAGCTTCAGAGATCACTTTGTTGGCGGATCTTCGTATGGTCCACACCCATGGGGGTATGTCGGATCACCATGGATTGCCGTAGGTAACGTAGAATATTGGGGACAGAACCAATGTACGACAAACTACACTACCTCACCAATGTCTCCGGAATCCTACAGTTATATACACGTCTATTAGTTCAAAGAAATCAGGAATAAAATATGCAACAAGATAACCACAACTCAAGTCGTAAACCTCATCGTAAGTTATTTATAATAGTTATCTCCATTTTGCTACTTGCCCTATCCTCGCTAGCTACGGTCTTTATACTGAACCGCGTAGCTACTACCGAGAAGAACTCGAAAGCAATTTCCGCCTCGGAAGTTATTAAAAACATTAATGGTGCCGCCGATATTGCTTCGTTATCATCTGGGTTATATCAAAAACAAATCAACAATTCATCTTCAGTCAGCTTCGAGCTGAACGGCAAAGCTTACAGCGTATACGTACAAACTAAGATGTCGACGTTGTATTTTGCTGTATCGAAATCCCAACCAAACGACGACTCCTCGGTCCAGTCACAAATAACTGCATTGATGAATAAATACGAACTCGTAAAAGCAAGCGGTCCCAATACTTCGACAAGTGATCTCACGTATACGACGTTTGCCGGATATAAAGCCGTCTGCCAGCTAGAAGATTCTAATCCACCGGCAAACTCTGGCATGCTGCGTTCTCATAAGATATCGTGTGTCGATAAAACCGACATAACGAATGAATACGCTGCGATCGAAAAATTGCTTACAATTCACGACAAATCACAGGCCGGAATAAAGTTCACGAAAGCCCTAAGAATTACTAAAACAGACAAAACTGTTGCCTACTCAGTGATATATCTCTCGAAAGATACAGCTCAGTCAACACTACTGTTTGCAGCCGTAAATGACAGCTGGGAATACTTAGGTGATTTATCTTCGGGGGATGCAAAATATTCAACCGGACAATATATCATCACACCTGAACTCAAAACTTTGATAAGCAACCCGAAGTATAACGGCTTAATTGTACAAGAAATACATTAGCGCGCCCTTGACTCTTCAATATGCAAATATACCTCATAACCATGAGCGGTATGCTACACTAACCATATGAAGCAAAATCGTGGTTTTACTATAGTAGAAATCTCGGTAGTAATCGTAATCATCAGTATCTTAGTCACTCTTGTAGCCCTTGGTTTTACGCGCGTCCAGGCCCAGGCGCGTGATAGCAGCCGTAAAGTTGATACGCTGACGGTTATGCACGCTCTGGCCAGCTACTATAATGAAAATGGCGAGTACCCGTCTGTATGCACGGGTGGCGACAATACTGGGTGTGCAATAAGTAGCCTCAGCTCTGCGCTTACGCCAAAATATATTTCATCAATACCGGTAGACCCAAGCGGAAGAACGAGTCAGTATGTCAGAGGCACATTCCCAGGTAAAGCCTACGGGATTTTGATTAAATATGAGGCAAAAGCTGTTTGCAAAACTGGCGCCGACTGGGGGGGATGGTTTTCGACAAACGCCGCGTCAAACGGATGGTGGGGCCCCGTTGCAACAACGCCCGTCTGTACTGATCCCCAGCCCGACCCAGGCTGAGCAACATCGCGTCTAACGTATCTTGAGTTAGCTGGTTCTGATTCGTCTATACGCGAATTTCACACTTTGGCGCCAGCCACTCTGGGCGTCACTATCTGCCTGGTAGATCACTCCGTCGCGAACTTCGGCGACTTGGATAAGCGCTGGGTTGTAAGGTGTAAGCGTACGGTAATAGACAATATCGTCGTCGCTCACGTGACTGCGACCAGGAAAGACTTCGCGGAACTTATCGCGTCCATAATTATCAAAGTGTTGCGGGCGACCCTTTGGCGGGAAAAGCATCTCAGGCTTGAGTCCCATCCGACTGACGATCTTTTTTACGTCACCGAGCGTTAGGCGAGCAGGGCCATAGATATAACACATCAATTGTCGCTTCTTCGTCAAAAATACCGTCGCACGAGCCGACCTTGAGACATCAACACCTCTCACGATGACGGATTCGACCTCGAAAACAACGCCAAACTTATCTTTAGCCGCATGTTCCAGTGCCAAATCATCGAAGATATCATCGTTCATTTATAGATATAATAGCACTTTTTTGAACTTATTCGTAAAGAGCTATTGACATTTACACTGTTTTGGTGTATAATTTTGTGTACTCTGCTAAGATTTGCGACGCGGCAGATCTGCGGCCAAGGCCGTTTAAGGACTTCTGGGGCATGTAATAGGAGTCTGACTGGAGGGAAACCCTCAGGGATGATCACACTGCCTTCCTGGCGCCCGGTACGCGCCAATGGTGATCAACCAACCCACGCCGCCAACCAAGCGGTATGAAAGGGGACGGGTGCTGATAAGTGAACCGCAAGGTTCGCCAATTCGGCACCCGGACCCCATACAACATCTGATTTTTCTACCGCCCTCAATAGGGCTTTTTTGATTTTCTCCCGTATAATAAGATGTGATGATATTCGAGGAGCGGTACAAGAAATTAAACCCTGCGCAGCAGAAGGCTGTCGACGCGATCGACGGGCCACTGCTTGTTATCGCCGGACCGGGGACAGGAAAGACCGAACTTCTCAGTATGCGCGCGGCGAATATCTTACGAAACACCGATACATTACCTGAGAATTTATTGCTTCTGACGTTTACCGATAGTGGCGCAAACGCCATGCGCGAGCGCCTCGCCGAAATCATGGGGCCAGACGCCTATAAAGTCGCGATCCATACCTTTCACAGTTTCGGCTCAGAGGCGATAAATCACCACCGCGAGTACTTCTATAGTGGCGCGACCATGCAGCCGGCCGATGATATTGCGAGCCACGAAATTCTCCTCAAGATCTTCGACGACCTCGATTATTCCAACATCCTCGCCAGTAAATGGAACGGCGAATACACCTACATGCGTGACGCCAAGCAAATCATTTCCGAGCTCAAATCAAACGGCCTCACGAGCGACGAGCTCTTAGCGATAGTAGGGGACGACGAAACAGTGATCGACCTCGTCGAACATGATCTCAGTGATGTCTTTAGTTCAAAGATCAGCACCACGATGCTGTCGCGTCTCGTGCCACTCGCCGAACACGTCGCCACTCATTCCGAAAGTATCCTGCCTCCTGGCATCACGCCACTGGCAAATGTCCTCGCGCTCAGTATGGCGCATGCCTTTGATGACGCCGTCGCGACCGGCAAGACAAATTCCATCACCGCCTGGCGCGATGCGTGGCTCGAGAAGAATTCGGTCGGAACCTTTGTATTCAAAGATCGCAAGCGGATCACCAAACTCCGCGCGGTGGCGTCGATCTACTATCTCTATCTCGCACGCATGAACGAAGCCGGTCTCTACGACTACGACGACATGGTGCTCGGGCTCGTCCACGCCCTCGAGACACAAGATGATCTGCGGTACAATCTCCAGGAGAAGTACCAATACATCATGGTGGACGAGTTTCAGGACACCAACCTTGCGCAACTCCGTATTCTGTTCAACCTCACGGACAATCCGGCTAATGAAGGCCGCCCCAACATCATGGCGGTAGGCGATGACGACCAGGCGATTTATAGCTTCCAAGGCGCCGACGTCAATAACATTCACCGTTTCCGCGACCGATTCCCGAGCCACGAGATCATCGTGCTGACCGACAATTATCGATCTGGTGCGGCCATTCTCGAACAATCACGACGTATCATCATTCAAGGTGGTGGGAGACTCGAAGATACCATCAATTTCGTCGACAAGAGCCTCACCGCACATCACCAAACTTCTTCGGTAGCCGTCTATGAACACGCGTCACCGATCGATGAACGAACCTGGATCGCCCATGAGATCAA
>Ga0209540_10000856_pt1 | contig 24875 bp, 20 predicted proteins | sample BarGraIncu01121A_FD_184501 | JGI IMG/M metagenome (GOLD analysis project Ga0209540, IMG submission 184501) | Arctic peat soil microbial communities from Barrow, Alaska - Barrow Graham LP Incubations 011-21A (SPAdes) (version 2) | ecosystem: Environmental > Terrestrial > Soil > Wetlands > Peat... | reverse complement strand
CGGGGACGAGAACGAAGTCGCATTCGTGGCCAAGAATTTAGCGGCGAGCGAAACCGCAGACGCGGCGGTAGAGTTCTTCGTAACGCGAGACGATGACCCCGGCGGAAAATTGTTCGCGGGCGCGTTGCTGCGCTGCGCGGCCCAACCCCGCCCGGCGTGCCGGGTCCCGGATCAAACCCGTGACCGCATCGGCAAACGCAGCGGTGTCGCCGAATGGCGCCAGGAGACCCGTCACGTTGTTTTCAATCACCTCCGGAATCCCGCCGACGCGCGAGGCAACGCTCGGGCAGGCGAAACACATCGCCTCGAGGATGCTCAGGCAAAAGCTCTCCGACTCCGATGTAAACAGTCCCAGGTCGGCGATCTGCAGGTAGTCTTCGATATCGTTGACCTTCTCGCGCACGATCACCCGGTCTTCAAGTCCCAACCGGCGCACGTCGCCGGTGAAGGGCGCGAAGTCCCCGCCTGCCAGGATGACGAGCTTGAATGCGTCGCGTGGCCGGATGCGCGCGACGGCCTCGAGCAACAAATCAATGCGCTTCAGCGGACGCAGATTGGACGAGTGGAACAGGACCATCTCGTTCTGCAACCCCAGCTCCCGGCGCACCTCATCGCGCGAACGCCGCGGCGGGCGGGGTGTAAAAAAATTGTGGATGACTTCCAGCGGCCCGTCGAAACCGAGCACGCGTTGCGTCTCCTGTTTCAGGTAGGCCGATACCGTCGTGACCGCGTCCGAACAGGTGAGCGCGTGGTGGATGGCGGGGCCGTACCCCGGATCGTAGCCGAGCAACGTGGTGTCGGTGCCGTGCAGTGTTGTCACGATGCGCGGCTGTTGTTCCGGCGGGAGCATGGACCGCGCCAGAATCGCCGCGGTGGCATGGGGCACGGCGTAGTGGACATGCAGCACGTCCAGTTGATGGTCGCGGCTGACTTCCGCCATTCGGACCGAGAGCGGCAGGGTGTAGTCCGGGTATTTGAACAATTGATAATCGTTGATGACCACCGGATGGAAATGCAGCCGCGGCACGTTCACGGGCAAACGGAACGGACGCTCGTAACTGATGAAATGCACCTCATGCCCCCGACGCGCCAGTTCCTCCCCCAAGGCCGTGGCCAGGATGCCGCTGCCACCGACCGTTGGGTAACAAGTGATGCCGATTTTCATTGTTTCTCGTTCTCGTCCCTCGTCCTCGGCCCCGATTTCCCTCTTTCGATTACGAGGACGAGGACGAGGACGACGAGGAATTTTGCGCTCGGGCTTTGAATGGCCGTGTTCATCCTTGGTTCAATCTAAAACCGCCGCGCACCACGGCTCACCTGCGCCAGCGAGTCGAGGACAAGCGGATCATTGGGAAAGAGGGCAATGGCATGACCGATGCCGGCGCGCAACCCGCGTAGCCGCGCACGGGTGAGTTGCAATTCAACGTAGCTGCGGGCGGAGGTTTGGGAGATGTGCGCTTTCATTGACGCAGTCCACGCGGCGAGAATTTCCGGTGCAGAGACGTCAATGAGCACGGGGGTAATGTCGCGAGGTTCCGCTTCCGGCGTCACCGCGTAGAAAAATAGTTGATCAATCGCGTGCGGGGGCAGGTGGCGCAGTTCCTTCAGTCCGCCGTAACGGGCGAGCCGGGCGGCGTCCAGCACCAGTTGTCCGAGCCGGGCATGATCGGGGTGCTGGTTTTCAACCAGGCTCGGCGCCAGCACGATGCCCGGCCGCAGCCGCCGCAGAACACCCGCCAGTTTGATCGCGTGAGCAACACGGACTTCGAGATGCGCGTCACCGTCCAGTTCGATAAATTCGATCGTCGCGCCCAGCAACGCCGCGGATTTTTTTGCTTCCGCCACCCGTTGGGCCGGCGTGCCGTGGGAGGCGGCTTCCCCGCGCGAGCAGACGACAAAGTGCGCCGCGCGGCCGGTGCGGGTCTCTCTTGCGATCACGCCGCCGCACCCGAATTCGATGTCGTCGGGATGCGCGCCAAAGGCCAGCAATGGCGCGGGTTCAGGAGTGGATTTCGGTGCAGGCTTCATCGGAACGGTCAATGGCATCACGGTTTATAAAAGTGATATCCGGCGCTTCTTCCTGTCGAAGGTAGGCCTTTTCGCCCGCCCCGGCAATGTAATGCGTACAGTGCAGGACGGATTGCATCCAGCGGAGGCGGGTATCTCGCGCCGGGCTGATTTGCTCCCGGGTGAAGGCGGTTTCGGGCAACGTCACGAACGAATCTCCGCCTTCGTGCAACGTGAGCGTTGGAACGCCGGTCTCCGGCCCGGCGTGTTTCTGAGTTGTGCCACCGATGCGTGCCGGGTCGGAGACCGGCGCTCCAGCGTTGAAGCGAGCGCGCACGATCTCGCCTTCGTAGGGAACATCCACGAAATATTCCGGCACGTCGCAGGCTGCCCGGCGGACGGCCGGGTCGCTCGAACGCACCACGCGGATCCCGTCGAGCAGGCCCATGCCGCGGTACATTTCCAGACAGAAATCGGCGACGTTGGTGGCGGAGATTTTCTTGAAAACATTGATCAGGGGATGACCGACATAATTCGGCAACTGGAGCACCGTTTTGCCATGCCAGTCGGCGGGAACGCGTTTGAGGTAAAGCGGCGAGAATTTTCGCTGGAGCCGGTTTTCGAAGGCGAAGTTGAGTTGCGCCGGCTCGCCGGTCTTGCGATGGCGGAGGAGCGTCTTGGTTTCGCGCGGATCATGATCGCTGTCGTGGCAGAAGAAAACGATTTCACCGCCGATCTCCGCCTGCAGCCGGCGGGCCGTCTGGATTTTGGCAAACAGGAACCGCTTCGGGAAAAACCCGCACGGTTGCTGGCCGAAACAAATGACTGGCGTGGTGGTCATCCTCGTTTTTGTAACGCAAAGCATAGGAAACCAACGCCGCGCCCGTCAATGAATACGCGAGCGGGCTCATCACTTTGGGATAGACGACCGGGGCCATGGCACTTGCCAACGCCAGGTCGCACCTGTAACTTCCCCGTAATGACAACGACAGTGGAAGCCATCTACGAACACGGCAAATTGCTTTTGTCGGAGCCGTTGTCGTTGCCCGAAAAATCCCGCGTGCGCGTGACCATCGAATCCGACGCCGAGCGCGAGGCCTGGCTGAAGCTTTCCGAAGAATCCCTGCGCCAGACGTGGGGCAACGATGCCGACGACGTCTTCAATGAACTGCTCAAGAAATGACGTTGTTCTTCTTCCGATTCCGTTCACGGATTTGACCAGCCGCAAGGTTCGTCCGGCAATCATCATTGGTCGCAACGGCGCGGAGCTTCAACCAAACGGAAACGCCTTCAACGCAGAGACGCCGAGGACGCAGAGAGCCGCAGAGCTTTTTCTTTAACCACGGATGGACACGGATAAACACGGATGACCGGCCAGCCGTTGCAAACATCCGGTTTGATTGAGATGCGCTCCGACATGCCTTTACGCCAACACAACCGCGCGCGAATCCAAGGGGAAATCATTTTGGGATGGACGACCGGGGCAAGGGGCGTTTGAATCATGTTATGAACGAATACGACTTTTCCGCCAAGGCGCACCTCGCCCGTGCCCGGGCACAATTTTCAACCGGAGCAAAGGAGTCTTTGTTCTACGCTGCGCTTGAACTTCGCTGCGGTATAGAATCTCGACTTCATGAATATCACGATGGCGCAGCGGAAAAGGTCACAATAAAGAAAAAACGCTGGAAGATTGGTCATCTTGGAGCCGAGGCGAAGAAGCAATTCGGCGATTATACTAAACCAGTTATAGTGACGTTCATACATCCAGAAACCAAAAAGGAGATTGAAGTTTCATACACACCTGTAACCCGAACCCTTCAGAAGATTGGCCAAAGACTCGGTGATTATATTCACCCATTCAAAAATCGCGGAATCTTGAACGAAAAATATTGGACCGAATTGCAGTTGTTGATCGAAACCGGCATTAAGGAATTAGCTGCGGCGACGAGTGGAACATTGCTTGGGCCGCCTTGTGGCGAAGGACCAAATAAAATAAAGTTTCGATTTGAGAAAGGCACATCTCCGTTCCTGAATCGAAAGCTTGGGTTAAAGGTAAGTTTCAAGATGTCTTTCGAGTTGGTCACGAAAGACATGACAAATAATCGCATCGAGATCAAACCAGTTTAAGATGACAGCGCAACTGTAAAACAAAAATCATGTCAACCTTACAAAGGTGGTATTCAATGCCTTTGGCTGAATTGAAGAATGCCGCCGAAGCCGGTGATCCAGAGGCGCAAACGGCGTTGGCGTTCAATTATCTCTCAGGATCAGGTGGTTTACCTAAAAATCCGGTTGAAGGAGTCGAATGGTATCGCAAAGCTGCCGAACAAGGCTTGAAAGCAGCACAACTCGGGCTTGGTCTGTGTTATTATGGGGGCAAAGGGGTATCCAAAGACATACCCGAGGCTCTAAAGTGGTTTCGCAAGGAAGGCTCGGCAGAAATGCAATATTTTATCGGTGTTTGCTATGCCACAGGCTATGGAGTGCCCCAAGATATTGCCGAGGCCGAGAAATGGTATCGCAAGTCTGCCGAGCATGGCTACGCAAAGGCCCAAGACAGCCTCGGCTGCTACTGTTCTAACAAAGGCACAACCAAAGATTTTGCTGAAGCTGTAAAATGGTTTCGTAAAGCGGCAGAACAGGGACTCGTGGAATCCCACAACAGGCTCGGTCTTTGCTATGCAAGAGGCGAAGGCGTGCCTCAAGATTTAGTCGAGGCTGTGAAGTGGTTTCGCATAGCCGCGGAGCAGGGATATGCCAATGCCCAATACAATCTCGGTGCGTGCTATGCTAAGGGCAATGGCGTGCCCAAAGACTTAGCAGAAGCAGCAAATTGGGATCGCAAAGCCGCCGAACAGGGATACATAGCAGCCCAAACGGAACTCGGGGCTTACTATGAGGGTGGTATTGGCGTCGTCAAAAACATAGCCGAAGCAGTGAAGTGGTATCGTAAAGCTGCTGACCAAGATGATGCTTTGGCTCAATTTCTTCTCGGCGTGATATATCATAATGGAGACGGTGTATTGAAAGATTTCAGGGAGGCGGCCATATGGATTCGCAAGTCTGCCGAACAAGGGAATATAAATGCACAATTCGTGCTTGGAGGTATGTATAGTTGTGGAAAAGGAGTACCTGAGAATTTCGATGAAGCTACGAAGTGGTTCCAAAAAGCGGCAGAACAAGGGCATCAAGAAGCGCAGAAGATTCAAGCGTCACGTCCAGCCGAAGAACAACGGAGTAACGCATCCATTCCGCCGCAAACGCCGGTTCAAGACCAGCAGGAGTCAATCGCCACAGTCCCAAGCCTGTTACCGTCACAAACAAGTAACAGATACTTTCATGCATTCGGAGCAATTGTCGGCGTGGTCATTCTTTTCGTTCTGACAAAAGGACATCTTTTCAGTGCTCCTTCCGCTTTGATAGCAGCAATTGCGTTGAATGCTTCGTTGGTATCGTCCCTTTACAAAATTTTTCACCCGACATCTTATTTGGCGACGCTGCCGTCGGTCTTTTTCAGCATGCTGAAACCTCTCACACCGTTATATGTTGCAGCAACTATCAACCAACTTTTGCTGCTGGGTCTCTGTTTCGTTTACTTTAAGATTTTAATAGCTATAGGCGCATACGTCTTGGGTCTGTTTATTATGGTCGTCATCGACAAAATTTTAGGGCGGCTAAAGTGGTTAGGAGTTTATGTGTATCCGGTATTGGTATTGATTTTGACCATCATTGCCTTCAAACAGATGCCGTAAATTGCATAGCTTGCAAAATCGGCTAACTACGGTAGCGACCATCGGTTTTCCTGACATCGGTTTGCAGGGGTTCGCGCCCAAGCTGGCCAAAGGGGAAAGCGCGTCGTTGTCCGGCGCGGCGGATGATGCGCGGTATTTCCAGATCAGTGTGCTGGTGCAGCCGGGCAAGGTTGGAGTTCAAGCTTTAGCTTGTTGGTGCGGCGGGGGGACACGCTGAAGCGTGAACTCCAACTATGAATGCGTCGGTGGCGCTGGCCGCGAGCGGGGTCCCGCAATGCGGGATGAATTACGCGGTCAAGAGTTGGTAGGGCGGTCGCTGCCGCGCCGCCCTGATATTTGGGCTGCGCGGCAACGCAGCCCTACCATTATTTGATGACGTAGTGCTGGTACTGATAATGATGTAATGTTACCTACGAGATCGAAGTTCATCTCAACCGGCTGGTAGGACAGGCGTCGCGCCTGTCTCCATCTTCAAGAAATTCTCCACCGTTTGGTGCGGCGCGTTCGGGAGACAAACCGTTCAAAAAAAACCGCAGCTTTTGAAGTTAGAGACAGGCGCGACGCCTGTCCTACAACATGGTTCCGGCTCAAGTCTTTGCGGACCGAGCATTTGCACCCAGCGCAGCCTGGATGATCAGGCTCAGCAGCACGCAGGCGGCGCACCCGATGAAGTTGTACCAGAGATAGCTGATGGTGAGCGAAAAATAGAGGACGAAGACCAGGGCCTGGGCAACCAGCGCCGCCCAGAAGATGGCGGTGCCCCCGACCCACCTGATGAAAAACGCCACCAGAAACAAGGCCAGCACGACGCCGTAGAAAACCGAACCCACGATGTTGACGGCCTGGATCAGGTTCTCCGCCAGATTCGCAAACAGGGCGAAGGCGAGCGCGACCAGTCCCCAGAAGAACGTGAACCATTTCGTGGCGGCGACATAATGGGCGTCACTCGCCTCGCGCTTGAACACGTGCCGGTAAAAGTCAATGGTGGTCGTTGAACCCAGCGCATTGAGTTCGGCGGCCTTCGATGACAGCGCGGCGGCGAAGAACGCCGCGACCAGCAGCCCGATCACCCCATGCGGCAGGTAATTCAATATGAACGTGATAAACACGTAATCGGAGTCGTTGCTTTTCGTCCCGGGCTGCGCGGCGAGCAGGGCGGTCCTGGCCTCGGCGCGCACGGCTTCGCTGCGCCCGTCCGCTGCCAGTGCCTGCGTCCGCGCCTGGGCTTCGGCTTCCGGGTTGCCCGCGTGTTTGGCGTCGAGCCAGGCGTGAATCCATTGCTTCTTTTCCACGTGGATGGCGGCGAATTTCTGCTCGAGGGAATGCAGTTGCGCGCCGGAATCATGTTTGACCGCATAATTCCAGGCCGCTTGGTTGAAGAAAACCGGCGGCGGCTCAAACTGGTAGAAAACAAACATCATGGCGCCCAGCAGCAGGATGAAGAACTGCATCGGGATTTTGAGCACGGCATTGAACATCAGCCCGAGCCGGCTTTCGCGCAAAGAAGTCCCCGAAATATAGCGCTGCACCTGGGATTGATCGGTGCCGAAGTACGAAAGCGACAGAAAGAGTCCGCCCAGCAGGCCGGACCAGAAGGTGTAGCGCTGTTTGACATCGAACGAAAAATCCACCGCCTCCAGTTTTTTGAACCCTCCCGCCACCGTGAGGGCATCGGTGAGATTCGCCGGCAGTTTGACCAGCAGGACGATGAAGGCGGTCATCATTCCGCCAAAGATGACGGCCATCTGGTATTTCTGAGTGAGGCTCACCGCCTCGCTGCCACCGATCACGGTGTAAATGATGACCAGCAACCCGCTGAGAATGATGGTCAGATCCAGGCGCCAGCCCAGCATGGTGGAGAGGATGATGGCCGGCGCGTAAATCGTGATTCCGGCGGCCAGCCCGCGTTGCAGGAGGAAAAGCGCCGCGCCCAGCAGGCGGGTTTTGGCATCGAAACGCCGTCCCAGAAACTCATAGGCCGTGTACACGTTCAAACGCCGGTACATCGGCAGGAACACCGCGGCGACAATGATCAAGGCCAGCGGCATGCCGAAATAATTCTGCACGAAGCCGAGACCGTCCTGATAACCCTGGCCGGGAGTGGAAATGAAAGTGATGGCGCTCGCCTGCGTGGCCATGACCGAGATGCCGATCGTGACCCATCCGATGTTTTGGTCGCCCTTCAAGTAGGCACTCAGATCCCGATGGCCGCGCGTGCGCCAGATGCCATAAACGGCGATTCCGACCATGGAGCCGATCAGGACCACGAAATCGAGCGGGCTCATGAAGAACTTCGGCCTCCAACTTTGGACGCGCAACTGGACGATGAACCGAAAAGAGCCTGCTTCGGCGCGACAGCGTCTTGGAGTGCGGTGGCCCTCCACCGCTTTTGCCACTGCCACCGGCTGACCCAAAGCGCCAGAGGGCTGGCGCACTCCAAAACCTGGCGGTGGTTCGCACGATTCATGAAAAGCTCACCGTTAGCACGAGGAGCAGCGCCACCCACAGGACGAAGCAGCCGAATACAAAAACGTAAACGCCGCGCCAGGTATGAAACCACGGCAGGCCGGTCGGCTCGTCAGAGAGAGTTTCCACGGTCCCAATTGGAGTCATGAACTTGTCCGTTTGGTAGGGCGCGTCAGTCCTCTGCGCGCCGCGGTTGTCAACAGGGGTGTTCGATCCGTTCCCGACGGCGCGCACGGAGTGACGTGCCCTACCTTGAGGCGCAGGGGCGGATTGATCGGGCGGCGGTTTCATTTCCCGAGCGAGACCAGATTGGCAAACAGCCGGTAGGCGCCCGGCACGCCCGCCGGGAGCTGTCGGAAGAACACGAGGCCGGTATAGACAAAGTAACCCTTGCCATATTGCGCCACGAGCAATCCGCCTTTCAGCGGCGACTCACCGGGGTCGCCGCACGCGAGGATTGGTGTGAAGTGCTCGTCCCACTGGTTCGGGAAATAGATTCCCCGCTCCTGCACCCAGCCGGCGAAGTCGGCATTGGTAATCTTGTTCGGCGTGTTCAGCACCGGATGCTCCGGCGCGAGAAACGTCACCGGCGCGGTTTCGTCCGTCACGCGGTCGCCCGACAGCCGCAGGTCGTAAGGCGCAAGCTTGAGCGTCCGCGAGTTTTCCGGCCGGTTGTATTGGGCGACGACCGTGCCGCCCGCCTCGACGTAGGCGAATAACCCCGGCAATTGCGCCGCCAGATTGGTCCGGACATTGAACGCGCGAACACCGATGACCACGGCATCGAGGCCGTGCAACCGTTCGGGCGTGAGGTCCGCGTCGGTCAAGGTCGTCACCGTGTAACCCATTTGCTTCAAGCTGTCGGCCACGCTGTCACCGGCCCCCGGCAGGTAGCCGACCTTGCGGCCACGGATGGCGAGGTCGAGGCTGACGGCCTTGAAACTCGCCGGCGGCTGGAGCAATTGGAGCGGGATGTGCGGATAATCGATTTCCACGCGTTCATTGCTAAAGCGCGCACCGACGTTCGCAACAGGGTTGATCCTGGCGGTAGCTGGCTCCGCCGGTGGGGTAACGGTAAACTCGAGTTTCACATGGTCTCCGACGGCTTTCAGGCGGAAGTTCTCGGCGTCTGGCTCTACTTTCCAGTTGTTCGGAGCCTCCAGATAAACCATGCCGCGCGCGCCAGCCCGGAAGGCAGTGACCTCCACTTCCACTGGCCGTGATTTGCCGGGAGCGAACAGTTCGACTTCGGAACCAAGTTTGAGTGACACCGGCGCAACTACGTCCATCCGGCGCCGGGCTTGCGCCCGTGACCGGTTCGTCATCAGTTGCACTGGCTCATCCGGAACGACCAAGGTCTGGCCGCCGACTTCGAAGATATGCTCGACGGGGAATACCGGGGGATTTTCCGGAAGGCCGATCAATGTAGGGTCATCAACCCGATACATGCCCGGCGAAGGTTCCTCGCGCAGCCAATACGGCTGGCTTAACGGCGTGCCGAAGGGTAATCGTTGCCCCACATCTCGCGAAGCTGGCTGGTTGGGGCGTAGTTCGATAATGCCGGCGGTGAAGTTTTCGAGATTATCCTTGTTTTCGGTGTAACGCTCTCCTATCCAACGAACTGGTATTCCAGACCGCACGATGGCCGAATGGTGCAATTTCATCTCTTCGCGCGGCACAACTTCGGCCTGCGGAATCACCGTCTCCACTTTGAGGCCGAGACAGGCCTGCAAAATGCGGTCGAGTTGGGCGCGTTTTTCGACGACCAAAGGATTCTTCGTCGGCAATGCGGTCAGTTGGCTTCGCAACTTCAGCAGCGCAGGCGCACTCGCGGAAGGATTCCCGGGTTTGAATTTGGCAATGACCTCATCAACCAATTTACCAATCTCAGCGCCGCCGGGCACGCGGGCCCAACTCGTATCAATACCGTCCACGATATCGTTGGTTGCGGGTTCGCCATCGAGGAGTTGGAACGACTCGGACCTGGGTCCGCCGCCGCCGCCCCGGCCGCCAAAATTGCCGAGACCCTGGGTTTTGTGCATGGCGCGGCTGCGCGCCGCAAGTTCAGCGAAGGAGATTCCAAGCACCGGGTCGTTGCCGTCAATTTCGATCTGCACGCCACCGGCGTTGGTCCCGCCGCCGCGGCCATTCACAAGAATGCGCCGGGGTTGCCACGGCGTCAGCTTATCGAGTTGTTCAGGAAATGCCTTAGGATCGCCGGCGAGCTTGAAGGCCTCGAGCGCCAGGACCGCCGAGGCCGTGTGGTGACCGTGCGTGTTACCCGGCACCGGGGAGAATCGCGTGATGAGCACATCGGGCCGGAAGGTGCGGATCACGCGTACGATGTCCGAAACCACTTGTTGCCGGTCCCAAATATTCAAGGTCTCGCGATAATCCTTGGAATAACCGAAGTCAATCGCCCGGGTGAAAAACTGCCGGCCACCATCGAGGCGGCGGGCCGCGAGCAATTCCTGGGTGCGGGCGACGCCCAACTCCTCGCCGAACTCGGGACCGAGCACATTCTGACCGCCATCGCCGCGCGTCACCGACAGGTAGGCGGTACGATAATTCCGTCCGTGCGCCAGATAGGCAATCAGCAGCGTGTTTTCATCGTCGGGATGCGCCGCGATGTAAAGCACGCTGCCCATTTCGCGGAAGCTTTGCAGTTCCTGCAAAATGGCGGCCGCAGGCGGCGGTTCGGCGGCCTGATTGCTGCCGGGGAACCCCGCCAGCAAACAGACACCGACGGCTGCGAGATGAGAGAACCAGCGTGTGCGCCGGTTCGATCTTTTGAATAAGATGGTCATATAGCGGTTCCAGTTAACATTGGCACAGTTTGATATGGCACTGGGAAAAGCGGCGGCGGAGCGCGGCTGTCTCAGCCGCAGCACGTTCGACAATCCAAAACCCGTGGAATTTCGTGCGCTCATTCAGCAATCCGGGCTGCTGCGGGTGGGACACCCGCGCCCCGTTCGATTCGGGCAACACGCCCTCGACACCACCACCGGAACGCCGGATTTATCCGGCAGCAACGCGCGCCGATGGCACACCTGCCGGATGAATCCGGCATTCCACGCGGACGCGGCATCGTGCATTGGTGGCAGTGCCCGGGCTTGTCTCTACGCGCTATTTCTTGACGGTGAACGGTACCGAGAACTGGGTGTTTTCCCACATCATTTTCAGCACGCCTCCACCTGAAGGATTCTGATCGATGGCCATCGTGAACTGGTCCACCGTCTTGTCCAGCGTGTCTTTCTTCAGGTCAATCCGCGCCAGCTCATTCGTCGCTTCACTCTGTTCTTTATACGGAATGCCCCACTGCCCGGTCCGCTTGTTGACGATCAGCTTCGCGGTGCCGTCGGCGGCGGGCAGGGTGAACAACGAGTAGGTGCCTGCCGGAACCGTCGTCCCGCCCATCACGACCGGCTGTTCCGTGGTGAGGAGTGTCGCTTCGTCGGCCCCCGTGCGCCAGACCTTGCCATAAGGCACCAGTGTTCCCCAGATTTTGCGGACTTCGCCGCTCTTGGGGTCCTTGGAATAAGGACGCCCATAAACAATCGTGACCTTGTTGCCATCAATGGCTGAGCTGATGGTTTCATGGGGACTGATGCGTTTTCGCTGGGCCATCAGCGGTAATGCGCTGGCGATGATAATGGCGATAATGAGTGTGGATTTTAATTTATTCATGGTGTTTCTCATGGTTTCGTTGGTTATCTATGGTTGAAGTTTTGGTCTGGACGGAGGCAACCGGCGTCATCACTTCAAGCTGGAGATCAGGTCTTCGTTCAGCTTCACGTAGCCGGTATCTTTGGCTTTGATCGCGAGTTCGGTCGAACGTTTGGCTGCGGCGATGGCGCCTTCCTTGTCGCCGAGCTTGGCGAGGATTTTCGCCTTCAGATGGACGATGTAATAGGTTTCGCGGTCGGCGATGGCGGCATCAATCCATTTGCTGGCCTTCTGCAGGTCCTGTCCGTGATCGTAATAAAACAGGGCCGCCTGATAGTAGGGCTTCCGGCCTTCGGCAGCCGACATGACGGCTTCAATTTGCGGGACCAGCTTGCCGGTCAATTCGATTTCGATCTTGACGGGCACGAGGGTCTTTTCCCAAAGGAGGTTAAGCGTGGCGGATTCGTCCCGGATGTCGGTGAACTCGATGGTAAAGGTCTCTATCGTTTGGGATAATTTCACCGGCGTGGCTTTGACACGCACCAGATCGTTGGTCTGGTTGTAATTGAAGATGCTCGCGGTCGTGTCCTTGCTGATAATGATCGTCCACTCCGTTTCACCCGGAATCGTGAAGAGCGCATAAGTGCCGGCGGGGATTTCAGCGCCATTCAGCTTCACCGGCGTGCTGAAGGTGATCTTGGTCGCGTTGTTTGCCCCGGTGCGCCACACCTGGCCATAAGGGACCAGGCCGTCAAAGATCGGACGGCCCTTCACACCCGGCCGGGAATAGACAATCTCGATGTCGGTGAGACCGACGTGCTGTTTAAGCGTGCAAGCGGGACTGGCAGCTGGAAAATCAACCTTGGGTGTCTGTGCCAACAGCCCGCAGGTGAATACCAGTCCGGAAGCCAACACCAGAGAGGACAGTAGTATTTTTGAGTTCATAATTACTGGAGACTTATGACTACCCGGCCAAAAAGAAAGAGAAAAATGATGAAGAACAAATGGAACTGAATTTACGGCATTTTTTGCAACGGCCCTCTGTGAGCGCCGGTGGAATCAATGGCGACGGTCATCCCGACACAGAGTCGGGGCAGTGCAACACCACAGCAAGATTTCTTCTCATCGTGACAGCCCGCACCGGGTGGATTAGCCTTCATCCATGCAGCAAACGACGTTAACGCTCGGCCACTCGCCAGACCCCGACGACGCCTTCATGTTTTACGCGCTGGCGAAAGGCTTGATCCCGACGCATGGTTTCCGCTTCGAACATATTTTGCAGGATATCCAGACGCTGAACGAACGTGCCACGCGCGGCGAACTCGACATTACCGCTGTCAGCATCCACGCCTATGCCCATGTGAGCGATAAATACGCGTTGCTGCCCAGCGGCGCGAGCATGGGCGATGGTTACGGCCCGATGCTGGTGGCGAAACAAAAGTTTTCCAGGGCGGAGATTGCGAAGAAAAAAATCGCCGTCCCCGGCACGATGACCAGCGCGTTTCTGGCGTTGCAACTCTGGCTCGGTGACACATTGCCGCGAAGCGCCAAAAAACTCTCAACCCTCAACTCCGATAAATCGCGAGCAGGCCTTCAACCCTCAACCTTTTTTGATTACGTCGTTGTTCCCTTCGATCAAATATTCAAAGCCGTTCTTTCCGGCGTGGCGGACGTTGGCCTTATCATCCATGAAGGCCAGTTGACGTATCAAAATGAAGGGCTGGTCGTTTGCGAAGACTTGGGCGTTTGGTGGGGAAAGGAAAATGATGGTTTGCCGCTGCCACTGGGTGGCAATGTCATTCACAAGAAATTCGATTTGGCGACGCGCCGGAAAATTTCCGACATTCTCACCGCGAGCATCCAATTCAGCCTCGACCATCGCGTCGGGGCGGTGCAGCACGCGTTGCAATACGCGCGCAACATGGGGCGCGACCTGGCCGACAAATTCGTCGGGATGTATGTGAACCACTGGACGCTCGATTATGGCGACAAGGGCAGGGAGGCGATTCGCCGTTTTCTTGGCCAGGCCTTCGAGCGCGGCCTGATTCCGCACCGGCAGGAACTGGAGTTTGTGGTGTGAAACCGAAGCTGGAGTTCAAGCTTTAGCTTGTCGGGAGCGCAAACTAAAGTTTGAACTCCAACTTCGGACGCGCGGACAGGCTGTCTGCGCGCCTTGTGGAAATTGGCGTGAGTGAACAGATGACATCGGAAAATTTTAAACCCGCCGGCAAAACCAACGTGTTTGCCCAGCCGGTTGTTCTTTGCCTGCTGCTGGTCGCGGTGACATTGGTTGTTTATTGGCCGGTCATGCGTTACGACTCCGTCAATTACGATGACCCGGACTATTTTTCGTCCAACACCCATGTCCAGGCGGGTCTGACATCAGACAATGTGGTCTGGGCCTTTTGCACGGGATACGCCAGCAATTGGCATCCGCTGACGTGGCTGTCCTTGATGCTCGACCGGGAATTGTCCGGCCCCGGGCCGGCCGGGCCGCATTTCACAAATCTGTTGTTTCACCTCGCCAACACGGTGCTGCTTTTTTTGCTGTTGCGGTCCTTGACCCGGGCGACGTGGCGGAGTGCGTTCGTGGCGGCGCTGTTTGCCTTGCATCCGTTGCATGTGGAATCGGTGGCATGGATCTCGGAGCGCAAGGACGTTTTGAGCACATTTTTCGGGCTGCTGGCGCTTGTTTTCTACACGCGATACGCGCAGAAAAGGTCGAGAGTCGAAGGACAAGCGTCGAGCCCAACAACAGAGTCTTTGGCCCTCGACCCTCGACGCTCTACCCTCGACTATTACCTGACGTTGCTCTTTTTCGCCCTCGGTTTGATGAGCAAGCCCATGCTGGTGACACTGCCGCTGGCGATGTTGCTGCTGGACTGGTGGCCGCTGGGAAGAGTGTCGAGTGTCGGGTGTCGAGTGCCGGGTGCTCCTGCTCCGGCCTCTCAACTTTTAACCTTCAGCCGTTTGATTTTGGAAAAAATTCCATTCTTCGTGCTGAGCGCAATTTCGTGCGTTGTGACCTTCATCGCACAGCAAAAAGGCGGCGCGGTCGTCAAGCTGGCGAGGATTCCAATGACTGGCCGGATTGAAAATGCCTTCGTTTCCTACGCCCGCTATTTGGACAAGACCCTTTGGCCGGCTTCGCTGGCCAATCCCTATCCGCATCCGGGGCATTGGGAATTTCCCCTGATGATTTATTCCGTGGTGTTGGTTGCCGGCCTGTCCGCGATTGCCGTTTTGTTTGCCCGGAGGTTTCCATTCTTCTTCACCGGCTGGTTTTGGTTCGTCGGGACGCTCGTTCCTGTCATCGGTCTGGTCCAGGTTGGCGGCGCAGCCATGGCCGACCGGTACAGCTACCTGCCCCTGGTCGGATTGTTTGTGATTCTGGCCTGGGGTGGAGGGGAGTTGTGGTTGCAGCGGTGTTGGCCCAAACCATTCATTGTCCTGGTGGCCGGGTTGCTGCTGGTGGCCGGCGCGTGGCAGACAAGAATCCAGGTGGGTTACTGGCAAAACACCGAAACGCTCTTTCAACATGCGCTGGCCGTGACCCAAAACAACATCGTTGCCTGCAACAAACTCGGCTCTTTCTACTCCCGCCAGGGACGCATGACGGAAGCCATGGATTACTACGCCCGGGCGCTCCAGATCAACCCTGACGACGCGGACGTCCTGTATGACTTGGGCAATGCCTTCGCCCAGCGGGGTGACTGGGACAACGCGATCAGCAGCTATCGTCACGCCCTGCAAGTCACTCCGGACCAGGCCGACATCTTGAACAACCTGGGCTTTGCGCTGGCGGCGAAGAAACAATTTGCCGACGCCATCGCGTGTTTCGAGGCGGCGTTGAAACTGAATCCGGATTACGCTGACGCGCACAACAATTTCGCCACCGTTTTGTTCATCGAACACCGGTTCGACGAAGCCGTGCAACATTACCGTGAAGCCCTCCGCATCACGCCCGGCAACCCGCAGATTTACAGCAACCTCGGCGATGCCCTGGTAAAGCAGGGGCAAACCACCGAAGCGGTGTGGTGTTATCAGGAAGCGTTGTGGCTCAAACCCGGCGACCCCCAAATCAAGGCGAAATTGCAGGCGCTGGGCGCACCAATCTCAAATTAAAAAGCTGATTCCACACCGGTTGGAATCGGAATTTGTGGTGTGAAGCCAAAAGTCAGCTTCGGTCGGCCTTTTCAATTTTCGTCACTTTAACTTCGTTGACGGCATGGTCAGCCCAATAAGTCAGTGCGTAATCGCCGATGATTTTGATTTGAACGGAACGCCCGGCATCATCGCAGTCCGTGTAATCGCCGGGATTTTCAGGATGATTTGCAAGGCTTTCGAGAAAGGCGAGGATGCGTTCACGTTCCGCGCGGGCTGGACGCTCCATTTGCAACGCCTCAATGGTGACCAGCACCTTGTAAGGTTGCAAGGTTCAGTCCTTCCACTGCTCCCGTAACTGGTCAATCGAAACCCAGTGGTCGGGATTTTTATCGTCCAGGCGCGTGGTGATTTCGCGGCGCAATCCGGCGTCGCGCTGATGGCGGAGATGAACAAGGTAAGCCGCCAGATGATCCTGTTGCTCCTGCGGCAACTCTGCCAGTCCGCTTTTGATCTCCTGCAAACTCATGGCTGAATTATACACGCTCACTGCGATTCGGGCAAGCCTTCGGGCGCGGAATGCTAATTAAGGATTTCCCCAAGCATACGGACGGCCCCGGCTTCCATTTGGGCGACGAGGGGATATTTGTCCTGCTGCAGGCAAAACGCCACGTCATCGCGCAATTCGGGAATCGCCAGCAACCGCCTGGCGTTTTCAGCATCAGAAACGGCTGCGAACAGATTGGACTTTGCTTTCCGCCAGGCGCTGAGGGCCGTTTCGGCCGAATCATTTAGTCGGACGCCCTCTCCCCGCCCAAGCGGGGAGAGGGACGGGGTGAGGGGCGCGTCAGGTATTCCGAAATGGTCTGACAACAACTCACACAGCGCGCCCGCTGCCAGCACGTCCTCGGTCGCGATGTTTTCGCGCGTGCCCGCACACACGAGCACGATTTGCGCTGGTTGAAGCCGGCGGATGAATTGTACGGTGGCCGTGAGATTCAAAAACGAGGCGGCCAAAACCGTTTGCGCACCCGTGCAGGCGCGCAGCGCGCGGGTGCCGTTCGTCGTCGTCGAAACAATCATTTTGCCGCGGACCTTTTCCGGCGTGTATTCGCGCGGCGAGTTGCCGAGGTCAAAATCAATGCCGCCGGTTTGCGCGGCGCGGATCCGCATGCCGTCGCGTTCGCCGCCGAGCAGAACGTCCGGCTGTTTTTGGCGGAGGGTCAGGGCCTCGGCGATTTCACTCACGGGAATAATGGCCTTTGCGCCATTATGCAGCGCGGTCACAAACGTGCTCGTGGCGCGCAACACGTCGAACACGACGCAGGTGGCGTCGCGCAAATCGCGTTTCGCAAGCGCGGGCAGTTTTGCTGGTGACAGAATGGCATCAATTTTCATTTTATGTCGCACGGAGAACGTAAGGCGGTGAAGATTTTTTCGGTCTAACGCAAAGGTCAGCGACGGGAGCCAGCCGCCGATGATGTTCGATTCGTTTCTGAGTGAAACGGCTGGCTCCCGTTAGCTGGACCGATCTTGTTATGATTATTATTGCAATCAAGAACCAATTTCACCGCACTTTCGGCATTAAGCTGTTGTAGCTTCTGAACGGCAATATCAACATTGGCGCCTTTCCGAATTAACAGTTCGACCAAGTTGGTCCTCGTATCCAATGCGGCATCCACCAATGGCCGGTAATGATCCCAAGGCCGATCAGACCTATTGATAAGACGGGGATAGCGATCGATAATCGCCTCCACTGTCTCAATCGAGTAATGGTGATGAATCGCAATTTCCAACGGTGATACCATCACCGGCTTGGACCCGAAACGCACATCGACCGGGAAAAGGGCGATGGCTGTGAGAGCCAACCCTGTAACAACCCCGGCTCGTCGGCTTTTTCCAAGAAACTTGCGCTCGACCCAACGTGAAGCAAGAACAGCGGCAACCAAAGAAATACCTGGCACCAGGATGTAATCCCAACGGTGCAAAAAATAAATATCTGACAGCATGAACCTGATGTTTCCGATCTCCGCAATCCAGAGAAAAATATAGCCCGCCAGTACCTTGCAAATACGGAAAACCACAAGTGCAGCACTCACGGCAATCCAGGATCTGATCCAGCCGGGGAGTGTAGGTGATTCTGTGCCAGCGCTCATTCGCTTATAGGGGTATTGACATGACTCCACCAAACACTACCCCTTGGGGTGCGCGAGCGAGTCGAATGGAACTGGCGAGACCTGAACGGACTGTTGAGCCAAACGGTAGAACAGTTTCCCTCGCGAGGCGGAGGTGCGCCGATTGAAGCGGAACGTGAATTCGTTGAGATAGTCTTCGAGGTGTTCCTGGGCGATGCCTCCTTGATGCGTGCCCAGCAGCCAACGTTTGAGCAACGAGATGACCCGATGCACCCGCGGCAACAGATGCTCGGCATCGGTCGGCTGATGCTTTTGGATTTGGCGGTCATGCCCATAGCCTTCCAGTTCGCGGTAAGCTTGCAGGCCATCGGTTACGACCTTGCTGCCGGGTTCGATGGACTGCTGGATGAAGCTGTGCAGAGTCGCTCGGTTGGTGTCGGGAATATGCCGCAATCGAATGCGACCGATGCCGTCGCCGTCGGCTTCGGCGGCCACGATAATCAAGGCTTTGGTGACCGACTGGCGACCGCGAACCCCGGATTCTTCTCCGCCCCAATAGGCCTCGTCCACCTCGACCACTCCGCGCAAGCGCTCGCGTCCAGGCCGCACCATCGCCCGGCGCAACTTGTGCAGCAGCGTCCAAGCGGTTTTGTAACTGCCCAAACCAAGCACCCGCTGCAAGCCCAGTGCGCTGATGCCGTTCTTTTGAGAGGTCACATACCACATCGCTCGAAACCAGATCGTCAACGGCAGTTTGCTGTCTTGGAAAATCGTGCCTGCCATGACCGAGGTTTCCCGACGGCAGTTTTCGCAACGCCAAAGATCGCGACGAATCGCCAACCCCCGGCCACCGCAGGCCGGACAAACAAAGCCCTGCGGCCACCGCAGGGCAAACAGATAGGCTCGGCACCCCGTTTCGTCGTAGAAACGTTGTTCCATTTCCATCAATGTGCGCGGATAATCCTCTTTCATCGCACAAAACACTACCACTTGAGGTTGGTGGAGTCATGTAAATACCCCTATCTGCCCATGATGTGAAGCATAATAACCTTCTTTGCTAAACCAAAGCGTCATGCTTCCGCCGTGCTTGCCACGCAAAGAAAATAATCCGTCAGAATCACTTTCCGTTGAAGATGTTCGCTCTTGGTTTGGTGCTGTTAAGTCAGTCCAACGAAAGTTGATGCTCACGCCAGCAACCGGATTGCTGTTTGCGTCAATCACTTTCCCATAGAAGTCAATCGGCCTTTGCCACATCTCCGCCACTGTGGGAAGGGCGGGGGGCGGCGCATTGGTTGCCGATGTATTTGGCATAACGACAGTCGGAGTCGGCACACTCGGAACCGGAGTTGTCGCCACGGCTTGGGATGAACCTGCCAGATTTTGATTCGTGGCCACTGCCGACATTGTCGGTGTGCCGGTGCTGACGGGTGCTTCGGTTCTCCGATGCAACACCAGCCACAAACACACTAATAGAACAATACCGCAGATAATTAAAATGCCTTTTCTCATGGTGCAGGTTTGATTTGAAGCAAAACTTGTTGGTAATATGGCAAGCTAGTTTGGATTGGCCGTGTCCATTCGGCACTGTGTTCAGCAGTGGTGTCAAAGAATCCAAATTGTTCGTTGAGGTCAATTGTCGAATCAATAACTCCTCCTGTACTTTGCCTGCCAACCGGCAAGGTTCTCGAACGCGAAATCATGGCACGCGATTCCTGTGGGTCAGTGACCAGATAAGATGAAAATAGCCCGTAAATGATTCCATGCCACCAACCGTTCGCACCATCGTATGAGTAATAGGGCGCAAGCGGAAAAAGCACATGGTTGGCATAGCTGTCCGGCTTACCTGCCGATTGATCCAGTTTCCATATTCCCAAAACGAAGTCTACTGGGTTATAGAAACTCACGATTGTTCCAGTCATGTTGGTATAAACACCGTGATAACCCATCGGCTTCCACTCGGGCGTATGCACCAAAGCTTCGGCGGTTAGCAGCGTGGAATCCGTTGCCGCATTCACATCATAGCTGCTGGCCGGCATCGCGCCTTGCGTCAAAATATAAGTGTCGAATGGCGCGCCTTGTTCAATCGCCTCGCCCATGATGGCATTGCCCTGGCTGTGCGCCAAAACATTCAACTGGTAATTTGGAAAACGCGTTCTCAACTGGCTCAAATAATTTTTCAGCGCCGTGCCAGCCTTGTAAGACTTGATTTCACTGTTGTTGAAAATGGACGTATTTTCAGAAATGGCAGTCCAAAGCGTCAGTGGTTCACACGGCCATTTCACCGTCATAAACCTCCCATGATAACCGGCCCGATACAGCCGCTTGAACACCGTGTCGCTTTCAATCAGCCAATCAGCGTTGCCCACATTGAAACCGTGAACCAAGACAATGAGATTCGTGTCATCGCCCAAAGCTGACGCTACGGCCGGTTGCACGATTTCAACTCCGCTCGTCCAGTTGCTGATGGCCCCGCTGATATTGTTCGTGATGACGGCGCGTTCGTAAAAATCCTTCACGTCGTGCAAATCCAGCCACACGCCGGTTTGCGCGATGGTGTTGCCGTTTTGGGAAATGGTCATCACCAGTTCACCACTGCCAATGCCCGCCCCTTCAAACAGAAAGTATTTGTTGCTCGCGTTCGTGAACCAATTGCCGGGAAGCGTCAGTGTGCCGGTGGTCGGAACGCGATATTTATATCCGTAGTCGCTGGAAATCTGTTTCCAGGCCGTGCCGCTGAGCGAGAACACGTTTGTATCGGTCAGATACAGAGTTCCCCCATTAGTTTCGCAAGACTGAATCAAGTTGATGGCAGGAGTGCCGCTGACGTTCCCCCAACTGAGCGTCACTTGGTAGCCCGCATTGGTCAGGGCAGGCACACCGCAAATCCACAGCCGGGCGTAATCCTCCAAGTCCCTGATCGACCTTGGATTGTAGCTCAAATAATCGTATTGAGGATTCAGGGCGGTAATTGGCCTGTCCGAACCTGGATCAAAATATGGGCTGCCAGGATAAGTAGCCCCGTCGTAGTCATTATTGACCCACCAAACCATCGGGCTGGCCTGTGACGTGGCATCCGGCCCGCTGAAAGACAAATCCATAGTGCCATCGAAATTTTTGTCAACCGGCATGGACGCGCAATAAACCGTACACGTGCCGCGTTGATACGGCGGGTCAATGTCCGGCATCGTCACCAACGCCGCCGGGCCGGGTTCGGTGGCGAAGAAACTGCCGTAAGGCGAAAGAACACCCGTCGTGTTAGTTGTGACAATTCCATTTGTGATTTTGTAAGCCTGGTCGAAGTATTGACCTAAATAACCATACACGTCTTGGTAGTAACTGTTGGTCACCTCCAGTTTCGCGTAACCGGCAATGGAAATCGAACCGCCCACAGGTGCAATCATCAGCCGACTCGTGTTCGTGGGCGAGAACCCAGGTATTCCCGGAATTGGCTGGTCATTTTGGTATGGGTAGTATTGTGGATTCCAAAAGTCATATTCAACCGTTTGAAACTGCGGTTGCGCCGTTTGCATATAAACGCTGGCATTCTGAATTTGAAATGAATTCCCTGCAGACAATGTGGTGGTCGTCAAACCACCGTTGTTATAGGCCAGTTTGGCCGACACATACGACAAGCCCCAATAGTTTTTGGCGTTGCCGGCCAGCGTCCAAATCGGCGGCGCACCAGTTGGCCACTGAGACGTAATACCAATGAGAGTTGTATCTCCTCCCTGCAAGATCAAAGGATATTGGCACAACCATTGCGTCTGATTTGTCGCCAGCAATGCGGTGATTGTTGTTCCGCTGGTTGAGGGGATCTGAAATTCATAGGTCAGTGGATCATCCAAAATTAAACCATAATTACCGAACCAATAAATATACTCGCTGCCCACACCAGTTGTCATTTGTCCACCGGAGTTTACGTTGGTCGGATTGTACACAAAATTCCGATATCGATAGTTGTCCTCAAAAGGCAAAGATACATCCACCCCAGGATCGTAAGCGACGGTTCCGTCACCATAGGATATCTCGTTGGGCGCATAAAAACTGGAATATTCATAGTCCGGTGGATTGGTGACAATGGTGATATCTCCACTGGAAATATTCCCATATTCAACAAATCGCAAGGAGCTGTTTGCATTGGCTTCGCGCAAGAGGAAGATCAAGTTCTGCTTGAGTTGCGCGCGTCCATCAAAATATGGCGGCATGATCCAGACCTTGGAATCGTCATCGGGCGGGTTATAACCATAACTCAAAATATTTGCGGCACTAAGGGGGCCATCCGTGTTGACGGTTTGCACCCACCAGCGATAATAGGTATAACCGTAAGAATCAGCTGAAGGTTTCCAAGATTCAGGCACACGATACAAGCCATTGGTAAGTGCTGAAACTGGCACAGTATAGCTTACGTCAAAAGAGGAATCGTTTTGGAACATGTCAGCGTACATATCAACTCGTGTCACGCGCAACGCTGTTGTCCCCGATGGAAGAGCGGAGGCAGTCAGATAAACCGAGTTTTGTGACCCGCCAATAAGATTTACTGAGGGAGAACCTGATTGCAGCCAGACAGTGTCGCTCCAGTCCGAATCACCCCCCGCATAGTGCGCCTGGATTTTGTATATCGCGTATATCGCAGGGCCTTCGCCGACAATATCCCACGGACTATTCATAGGTGTGGTGTCTTGGAGACTATTTACATTGGCGGATACATTAAAGACCGCAGTTTGGTCGTCATCATAAGAGCTAGGATAATAGGTTCTTTCAATGGTATAGCCCGTAACCGGGCCGGGCGAAGGCTGCCAATTCACACTAGCCATACCGTTAGAGGTGTAGCCGGTAATCGTCAATCCTCGCGGCGCTGGTGGAGTGTAAAAGACATTCGGATTCATTCCAGCTTGGAACTTTTCAAGGTTGTTCCACCCGTCAGCAGCCGGGTTGGCGTAGGCATCCACATTCGTTGTCTGCCCGAAATTTTGCAGCCACCACCAGTCAGGAATCCCGCTGCCCGTGCTGTCCGCCCAGGATTTGATGCGGACAAACAAATTGGTGCGATTGTTCATCGCCACGCTGAACGGCGTCCAGTTCGCCGCCTCCGAGCCATACACCGGCGCTCCTTCAGAACTCCAGCCGCCCAGCAAATTTTCGCACGATTGCAACTCGTAGTAGGTGTCAGCTACGGAATTTGACACGATCCCGACCAAGCTTCCCGACGAAATCCCCACCTGCGCAATCCACAAGTTTGTTCCGTAATCTGGCAGCACGTAATTTGAGGCGAAATAACTGTTTGTTCCACCATCGCCGCCATCGCCGGGCGAGGGCACGTCCATGGCCATCATGTTCCCTGCCATCGCTCGCATTTGGGTTTGCGGCTGATCAAGATCATTCAGCAGCCAGACATTTTGGCCGAAGCTATCCTCGCCAAGATTCCACGCGGACCAGCCCATCGAGCCTGGAAGTGGCGGTCCAAACGGCAGCCGGGCACTGTAAAATAATCCGTATCGTGGAACCAACTCTGCTGCCACGGGCGTCGTCGTTTCCTCTACCGTCTGCAACACCGACAGCACGTCCATGTTGCCTGCCGAAACCGACTGAACTGCCCTGACGGTCGTTTGGGCGTGGACGAAATTCAATGACACGATGAGTCCGCCGATGATTGCCAAACTACCGAAACTATTTCTGATTGTCGTCATGATTTCCTCTCCCGCGTCTCCGTCCCTCAAACATAGAGGGCGTGACTACTCACGCCCCGAATCAGGCACTGGTATGCCTTCACAAGAACGCTTTCGGCACGCCCCGCCTGGGGCGTGCTTCGAGCGCTGCCTTGCAAGTGAAATTACCAGTTTCGATTCGGACAGCAGCCGAAGCCGCAGATTGTTTTTTGTTTTTCTACATTCGTTTTAAAACTTCCCGTGTGACGATGCGGTTCTACCCCCTTCGCAGGAACTTGCAAGATTTATTTGCAGGATTTTAAACGCTTAAATTGTCATTGTCCAAAAAAGGGGAACACCGCTTATTTGCGGACTGTGGAACGCCGGCTTCCAGCACGGCGCGATGGTGAAACAAACCTCAACGAGCCGTGCCGGAGGCCGGCGTTCCGGGGGAGTGGGCGGATGTTGAACAGGTCAAACAGTTGCCCTTGGGAAACTTCATCCGTTACAACCGGCTCTCAGGCGGGAGGCTCACCGGGCGGGTATTTCATTTGCGTGGCAGAAAGTCCACCGGCCCGATGGCGCGCAACGCCGCCGCCGCCGCCTTCCGGTCAATGGCCTGGACACGTTGCAGCTTGTAGCGCGGCTCGCCATGCTCGGGCAAGATGACTTCCTCGCCGTTGTCCGCCGCGCGGACAACCCGCGACGTGTCCCGCCGTAACTCTGTCAATGTTGCTTGCACAAAGATAAAATACACACTTTTCACACTGGCCCAAGGGCATTCTGGACGTTCGGCACAGCCGGGCGCGCCGCACACTGCCCCTGACTTTGATGGCAACAGCGGAGCGCCGATTTCCGATCCGGCGCGTTTCTGCCGGAATCTCAACACCCGCCGGGCCGGACCAGCCTTCGCTCGGAAGCTTCGGCGCGGCTGGGGCCGGCGCTCCGGGAGCAGTGCGCGGCATGCGCCCCGCGCCGTCCCTGCCGTCAATTCATCGCTGACAATTTGCCGGCCTCGGCTTCCCACTCGGGATTCAATTGCGCCAGTCTTTCCTGCGCGTGCAACAACTCGCGGTTTACTTGCGCGGCACGGCCCGGCT
>Ga0209540_10000855_pt1 | contig 24875 bp, 30 predicted proteins | sample BarGraIncu01121A_FD_184501 | JGI IMG/M metagenome (GOLD analysis project Ga0209540, IMG submission 184501) | Arctic peat soil microbial communities from Barrow, Alaska - Barrow Graham LP Incubations 011-21A (SPAdes) (version 2) | ecosystem: Environmental > Terrestrial > Soil > Wetlands > Peat... | reverse complement strand
GCAGAGGAATTGTTAAAATGAGTCGGAGGACTGCTCATTTTTTCACCCGCCACTATTCTGAAATACAATAATCCTGAGAACCCTTATCACTTAACAGTTTCCGCAGGTTTACATTTATTATGGCTTGTTTAAAAATAAGCAGTAAAGGATACTTATTTGGGAACAAATTGGGATTTATCTTTTCTGAATAAGGTTGGCAGAAAAGATTTTTCCTTTACTGCTTTAAAGGTATATGTATATTAAAAATATTCAATTTTGAAAGAAAAACAAACTCAATATTTAAATGAAAATATAGATAAGGATTTAGACTAACAAATTTTTTAAGATAATAATATTGATGGATTATTGAACTTGTTCCTGTAAAATTTAGTAACTTCCTTTACTGGTATTCTATTATTAGCAATCATCTTTAATAATAATCTTACTTCATGTAATTCTTTTCTCAATTTCTTTATTTCAGCCTTCTCATCTCTGCCTAATAAGAAATCAACTGAGGTATGGTAATAATCAGCTACAAGTATTAAGTATTTGGATTGCCAACTATCATAATCATTTTTTAGGAAATCTACAAATGTGGTGTAGTTAAATCCTAATTTATCTGCGAGTTGTTTAAGATTAAGATTTTCTATTTCTGAATCCTTAATTAGTTGTTTAACTGTTTTTGAAATTGAGTGTGCCATTCTAATATAAAAAGTTTTAATCAATATAATTATTTTCATCTTTTATTTATATGATTGTTGTTATGGATAAATTTAATTACTTGTTTGGAAATTCTTAGATTGAATGGTTTAAATAGTATTGATATATTGATGATAAGAAAAAGGTAACCATTATCATTTTGATAATATAATTTATATTAAATGTATTATAAAAAATCTATAAAGAAAGAGGAAAAGTTAGTAAAAGAGGAATTATTAAGTGACTTTTATCATCTTATGCAACTATGCTCAGGTTCAATTGGAAACCTTTCGTTACATTGTAAATATGACATAGGTGATGACCGGAATAAATATTATGAAGAGGATATTATTTTATATTTAATTCCTATAGAGAATGATAATATAAAAGTATTTATAAAAACATGGGGTATGGAAAAAACTGAGGAATTTCCTAATGATTTAAAATTTCTGCTTGGTAGTTATAAAGGAAAGCTTATTGGATTAGATTAAAACTTTTATAATGAATAAGGCAATTAATAAGTATATAATAAGATAAGATAACTTTATTAACCTGCGGTTTTTGCGCCTTCAATAGTTTTCAATATTTAGTTTGTTAGAGTTAATTATAGTTTTTATTATTTATACAAATTAACCAAACATAATAGATTAAAATGCTTGAAAAAAGAATAATTCCATTAACGAAAAAAGAAAAAGATGACTTTTTTCACAAACATTTACCATATAGAATTGATATGCTTACAACTTATGAAAAGATTAAAGATGAATTTAGTAACAGGCATAAAATATTATATTGTGCATATGAAGCTTCCATTATTGCTTGCCGGGTGTTACTGGAATTTTTAGGACTTGGAATTGACAAAAATAACAACCTTGTTGAAAAAAGAGAATATTATCCCACAGGTAGTAAAGCGTTTGATGTGAAAGTTAAAGATTTAAAAGGCAAATTTGCCGATCTAAATTCAATAAATAAAGAAGAACAGGATATATTAGCAAAAGCATACCTTACTGGTAGTTGGGCAACAGCTCATTTAACATATCATCCAGATAAAACATATACGAAGGTTATCCCATTAGCTACTAAAATAATAAGGAAATTATTGTATGACAATTTGGAAAAAGTAAGAAAGATTAAAATTGAAAGATAATTTTATTCCTATTCAGTTTTGTATTCTCCATAATAATTTAAAAACCTATTTTATGTAAACTTTTATTTTCTTCATTGATAAAATTATTACCCATCACCTTAGTTACTTTATCATAAAAACTTTTGAAAATAAAATCATATATAGGTTTACAAAGATTAAAAAATTCATCATTATTTTCAATCATATATTTTTCATTATTATGTTCTATAAAAAATGTATAGTTATTTTTCTTAATATCATATTTAATTTTAACTAAGGTATTTAAATATATTATGGTTAGCGGTTTAAGATTAATTCTAATAATTATTACTAAAGACCAATAACCCGTTCTATCATCATAATGCATTGATTCAATAATTGGTTTTGGAGTTTTAGGTTAATTTGCAATATTATCTTCATCAGTATATCCAACATTGCCTTTATCACAGCCTAAAAATTCTACTAAACCATCTATAAATTTTTTATAAATATTTTCAACATTTTCTTTGTATTGGGCTAACTCAACATCAAATTTATTATATACATCATGTAATAAATTATAATTGGTTTTATTCCCCATAAAATACTCCTTATAAATTTTTTTGAAAATTAAATATAATAATAAAATTCAATTAAGATAAGCTAAAATAAATAAGCAGTAAAGTGCGTGCAAAAACCTTCCAACATATCCAAGAAAGGAATGAAAGAAATGATTTTTTCTTTACTGCTTATTTAAAAATATCAAATATGACAAAAAAAACAAAGCCCCTAAAAGCTCAACTGAAATAATCATAGAATATTTAATAAATACTAAGTAAATTCAATAAAATTTCATTCCGCCAAAGTATTAAATTTATTATGCTTAACAGGAAATTTTTACTTCTAATAGCTTTAGTATTTCTCTTTTCTCTTACATCCGTTTCATATTCACAGAGTAAAAAAGGGAAGCGCAAATCGAAAACCTATATTACTCAATATGAATACGGCAAAACATACAAAACAACCAGTTATGCAAAGGTTAAACGAAATGAAAATGCTAAAAAGAAATTTCTAAAAAGTATGGGATATAAAAGAGTACCTAACGGATATCAGGTAGACCATATTCGCCCTCTATCAGAAGGTGGCAGTGATACTCCGGATAATATGCAATTGATTACCAAAGAATCCCATAAATATAAAACAGCTCAGGAAAAGCATCGTCATAAAAAAACTAGTTCAAAGAAAACGTATAAGAAGAAAAAACGATAACTTAAAGCTCTCAAAACTTATTATACCACCTTATATTTTTATATTTGATTTATTTTCATAATCGACTAATTTCTATATATTCAATCATACTTAGAAAGATAATTAGGATAAGTCTTAATAATGATTACATTTAGTGTTCTATTAATAAAACTGGGGAATTTTTTCACTTCTGATTTTAATATTTATTAAATTAATTTAATGATTATGAGATTGCCATTTAAAAAATACAAACTTAACAGTCTAAAATTAGAAATTAATCGTGAAGAATTAAAAAGGATGGGTAGAATATTGATAATTGATGACGAAAAACCGGATACGTTACTTGAACCTTTAATGAAGAACGGTTTTTCAGTAGATTATTATGAGGATATTATACCAGATAATTTATATGTAGTTGAAGAACCACGTTATGATTTAATACTCTTAGATTATGGAAATGTAGGTTCAAAGATTGGTAATGATGAAGGATATTCGATTTTAGGGCGTATAAAACAAGTAAATGTATATACTGCGGTATATGCATATACTTCAAGATCACTCAACGCAAGACAATCCGATTTTTATACAAAAGCTGATGGTACATTGTCTAAAGATGCAGGAATTGGAGAAACAATTCAATTCTTGGAGGAAGGATTGAAAAATGTTTTGAACATTGGAAATTGTTGGAGAAGCTTTTTGAAATCCCAAAATATTGAAGAGAATTCAAAGAGAGATTTTGAATTGCAAAATTCTTATGTTAAAGGTGTTTTAAGAAAAGAAAATATGGACAAGTTTAGAAATAATTATAAATTTAATAATATGGACGTATCTAAAAATATAACTTTACTGATACTAGAAAAACTTTTAGAATTAGGAATTAAAGCGGTTATAATATGATAACATTTGATGATATTAAAATCTTCTCATCCTTGCCTATAATAAATACTTCAACTCCTGAAAAAGTTTATGATGGCATTTATTGTAAAACTCCAACCTTTTGCAAAAATATATTTTCAAGAAACGATAAGTGTATTGAACACTATCAGAAATCAATTGAGAGAAAAAACGAAATTATTGAATGTCCATTTGGTTTTTCATCCTTTTTTGTTACATATAAGGAGATTAATTATGCTTTAACTTGCTTTATTCCATTTCCACGTCAAGGTAGTTTACAGGAGAGACAACATGCAAAGAAGTATCCAGATAATAAATACAGTAGAGAAAATATTACATATTTAAATTCGATTTTACATTCAGTCATTGACCATTTAGATACCAAGGAAAAAGAAATTTTCGAGAATTATTCAAAAGCATTGCATGAAATAAGAAAGTATAATAGAACAATTAAACAAATATCAGAAGTATTATTAAAAAATGATAATGAAAATCAAAATTTGCTTAGAATATTTAAAGCTTCAGAGCTTATGTCTAAACAGCATGATATAATTGAGATTCTCGCGAGTGATAGCTTGTTAAAATTAGAACTTAAAAGTAATTGCGAAGTTTATAAAATTTTTGATAAAATAAGAAAAATTGTTGATTCGAAAAATCAAATTAGAATTAAAGCTCCAACAGATTATCATCCAGTAGTTAGAGCATGTGATATGACTTTTCCGATTATTGCAAATGTTTTGCTTAATAATGCTTTAAAATATTGCGTTTATGGTTCAGAAATTGATGTTGAAATAATTAAACATGGTGAAAACAATAACAAGTGTTTAATAAAAGTTGTTAACGAAATCGCAATGAGTATGGATCTAACAGATGAAGTATTTAAAAAGGGATATAGAGGAACATCTACAAAAGAAGGCTCGGGTTATGGTTTACATGTTGCACAATTAGTTGCTAGACAACATAATACCGAAATAAAATTAATTGTTGAAAAGATCAAAAATAAAAAGATTTGTACATTCAGGTTAATTTTAGAAACAATATAATCAAATAGATGATTATATCATAAAAGGATGATGTTTTTTTAATATGATATTAAAACAATTAGATCTATTTTGAGTACCCCTGAATAGATAATTCTGATCTTCAGATAGAAATCTCACTATAAATAAATTAAGAATCAAATTATATTCTAAAGAATTCAATTTTAATATTGATAGCATTAACTTCCTTTAGAATTCAAGAATTTATTTTAGGTGTAATGAAAGATAAAACCAAAAAAACAGTTTCGCTAGAAGAAATCACAGTATCCAATATGTATGAGATAGAAGCGGTCATACGTGTGCTGGAGAAGAAAGGGTTGTTAACACACGAAGAGGTATTGGAAGAGTTGAAGAAAATTAAAGAAGAACAGAATAAGAATAATGGAAAAACTTAATTATCCCAAAATAGTAACTGTAGAGAATGATATATTGCCTCACATACTCAAGAAAGACAATTTAGCTAGGACCAAATCTATGTCAGAGGATGACTCAACTTATTTGCACAACAGATTTTGTCATTATATTTATAATTTAACTATGGTTGCCATTACTCTTAAAAGAGGTATAAAATGAAAGAAAAACTATTAACGCTAAATGACTTTGACTTTCCGAAAACGGAAGTAAATGTTGAAGCTATTAAAAAATTTGATTCAGAAGAGCCGTTTATGTCTTTAGCCATAGAACTTTTTAAGGAAGTCTGTCAAATAACAAGTATTTTATCATGCGCATGCAGACTCGATGAAAAAAATGAACCTAGAAAATGGACGAGGAACGAAGCTGCACTCGGGGGCTTGATGGTCAGAATTAGTAAGTTGCAAATAGGATGTCTTGAGCAAATTTGCCAGAAACGTTTAGAGATTGCAATGATTTTGTTCAGGTGTTTACATGAAAGTCTAATCAATATGAGATATTTGTTAAACAAGAATACTGATGAGATTTTTAATGAGTACATAGAATATTCACTTAGAGAAGAAAAGCGACTCTTGAATACAATTAATCAAAATATTGATAAAAGAGGAAATGAACTACATATCGAAACTCGAATGAAACGGTCTATCGATCGAACCTTTAAAATCTCATCATTTTATTTAAATCAGGTTGATGAAAATAAATGGAAACCATGGGGAGAGAAGATCTATGAGCGTGCAAAAAGTATTGGAATGGAAGATGCTTATATTGGACTTTTTGGTTTACCAAGTCATACTGTGCATGGAAATTGGCAGGATCTCATAACATATCACCTTAAATATGAAAATGGTGAATTCTCTCCAAAAACACGATGGGGCTATCCAAGACCTCAGCCTGTATTTGTTGCTGGACTACTTTCTGCAGAAACTAATAGGCTGTATTTAGAAGAAATTATCCAGGACTGTCCTGAAAAAAATCAATTAATCAAATTGCTTGATGATATTATTCTAAGAATTCGTGTGGCCGATGAGTTACATGAACAATTTTTACAGAAAGAAAGCAACGAAGTATAATTTAAATAAAAATAAATGGATTTTTTAAAATATTTCTTAAAAATTAAATAAATAATTATAGGAACTATTAAATTTAATTTATCATTTTTATATTAATTATTATAATCAATCATGAGAGAAATTTCTCCCGTTGTAAATGTAAGTGTCGATGAATTTTTGAAACTGTGTTCAGAAGAACAAAGAAGTATTGTTGAACAAATCAGAGGTATGAAAAAGGAAGGTAAACGAATAAAACCATCAGCTCAATTATTAGATAAATCTGATATATTGACACCAAAATTTAGGGTTATGTTAATCGATAAGGTTGCTGAATTTGTAGACGAAAATATATTTGGTCGATCAGAAATGTGTATACAATTTGCAGAACTTTTAACAATGGCACTCAGACACTTTGGAATAGACGCGCGTCTAGCTTTTGGAAAGGCAATTTATTATGATAACACAAAAGAAATATTCCGATGGGATCATGCTTGGGTGAGAATTAATGATGAGGTTATTGATGGAAATCTCGACTCCCTCCCAGAAAATCCAATGGTATCTCCTGATATAAAAGCTGTACCATATTGGGGTAAAATAAATGATTTACCTCGTGATTGGAGACTTCAAGAAAATCAGAATATCAAGTACACCCCTGATGAAGATGTAGTTAATATTTGGTGGCCTGAGTTACTGATATTTTTAGAAAATTTTGAAGAATCTTGAATTATAATAACAAACCGAGAATAATTTTTATGAAATTATTTGTATCTCTATTCATACTATTATTGGAATTAATATTTATTAAATCATTCTACGCCCAGTGCGGAAAAGAGCGCTTAGCAGTATAGACTTTAATCGATAAGGATACTACCGAAATTGATTTTGAGAACATAATCCCCTCAAAAGTTTCCGAACAATGCTCATTAACCAGGCCTTCTAAAGTTAAAAACATGTCTCGAATGAAAAGTGAAACTTCTGTATATGAAATTGAAGCATATGTAATTGAATACAAATTAGAGGATGACCGCGACTTTCATGTAGTAATAGGAGACCCTGAAACAGATGAAACAATGGTTGTAGAAATACTTGATCCGGAATGTCCCAATATTGATAACACTAGCCGGTACGAAACTTTTAAGGAAGTTAGGAAATGGTTTATAGATAATTTCCACCCAACAACTTCATTTAAAAGTGAATTAAAATCGTGTAAATTTATTTGAAGCTATTTTCGAAACCCAATGAAACCTTAATGAAAATTAAAATTTATCTTCGGCACTTTTATACTCAAAATCTCCGGATTTAAAGTCAGCGGGACTTTGTATGTCGGTGAAAATGGCATATTGATAACCGGGGATCTGCCATTAGTTGCAGTACCTGTTCGTGGAATGATTGAAAATATTATCAGACATCGAGCGGAGATTGTTTTGAAAAAATGAGTGAAGGAGGCTATAATAGGGTTTCCTTTTCTATTATCATCTCATAATCAGCTTTTAAAAAAGTATATAAATAAAAAAGCTTATAAAGAAAGAGTTTCTTAATATTAATAAATGAGACTCTTTTGAATTTATTGTCATAATTAGATGTATTAATTATCTGTTGATTTTATTATATTTAACTTTAATAATACATGACAAAGCTATGAGATTAAATCAATGGGAAATCAAAATATTAGAAAAATTCTATATTAATTACGAACAAGATGGTTATAGTGTATTAGACATTTCCGGTTGGAAAAAGGAATTAGGGTTAAATTATCAACAATATTCATCGATTTTAAATCATTTATTTGAATTAGGATATATAAGTCACCTTGAATCAATTTGGGACTCGGGATTTTATGCACAAATAACGAAAAAAGGAATAGAATATTTAAATAAAAGAGAAATTGATTTTAAAAATGAAATAATGAATAATAGTTGGGAAATAATAAAAAAAGAAGATGAAGATATCTGTATTTTAAAATTTAAATATAAAAATAATTCTGAAGATAATATTAAATTTACAAAAGATGAATTATTAGAAATTAAAGGTGATTTGAAAGCAGTTAATTCAATAATAATTTATGATTGGTGTAGAGATCCTAAGACAAAAATAGAGCGCAGACCAGATATTATGAAAATAATTAATAAAGCAATTGGCAATAATAAGATTTTTTTACCACTCGCTGAATTTATCAATAATGATTTAAAACTAATAATTTGATATTCATGCCAAATTTTTCATCCCAGGATTTGAAGATGTTGAAAAAAGAGATACTGTTTATAAAGCAATAAAAGACTTTGCGAAAGAAACTGTCGGTTCTGATATAACAGAGAAAAAAATATTCTCTATACATTATGAATATAATGGAAAAGAATACTATGGCGAAGTTGGAAAAATTGATTTAATAGAAAATGAAACTATTTTTGCTATATTAGAAACAAAAAGTTTATATCTCATCTGCACAAAAAATAGAGGTGTCTTAAAAGGAATGCCTTGTTTGGTTGGAAAACATGATACATTTTCAATTGAAAAGTTTGAATAAATCTGAATGATTTAATTTTTACTTACAGCCATTGAAAACACAAAAATTTTTACGGACACTTACAGATCCCCTTCACTGTATTATAGTTCTCAATAGCTTTTTCAAATTGATGACTCGAAAAAGTAAAAGAATATAACTCTCGCTCATTTTGATAATTAAATTTATTTATTTCATTTAATAAAAAACTCCTGACGACATCTAGTCCTCCATGTAACATTATATTAGATATAAATCGCGAACTATCGTCTGTCTTATAAGAATACATAGCATAGTTAAATAATTCTTCACAAGTCTCTTTCGTAAGACCTGTAGCATAAAGATTGTCTAATATCTTTTCGACTAAAACATCATTAGTTGAATTCAATATATTCCATTTACTTAAAGTATATAAATAATTTAAAGTTTATTAACAGTAGACTCACTTAAAACCGTTCCACAATATCTTGCCCATAAAAGCATCGACCACTCTCTTAAACTCCAGTCAATATCAAGCATTTGCATACACTTTATAAATTCAGGGTATGTGACTACACGAAAATTTATATTATCGAAATTTAACAATTCGCTAAAATCGTTAGCTGTTTTTATTGCGTTTATATCATCTTGGTGACAAAAAAGCCCGGTAAATACAAACTCATATTTTTTATTTTGTAAAAGACCTTCTGCTATAAGTTGGCTTCTAAATAATTGATTGGTTCTACTATTTGCTAACTCTTCATAAGCTCCTCTAAATGATTTGCTTTTAGAGTACAATTCCCGATATTCTGGTTTGTCGTATTCATATGTAGAAAAATTATCTGTGTATTTACACTCCCAACCAATTATTCCTGATTTCGTACCTGCCATAACTTCGAATGCAACATCAAAAGCAGTATTGTCATTAGTATAGTTTTCTGGTGGTGCGTATTCAAAATATACATTAATAAGCTCTGTTAGTTCCGGATAATAGTATTGTAATAATTTCAATCCGATATTTTTGTTAATGCTAAGCTCGGAAAAAAAATTAAAACATAATGGTTGACTTGAAAGAAGATTATTGAACAGTCTGTCTTCTTCAATCATACATAGACTTGAGCCATCTCTCGTGCTAAGCGTTTTTTCAACAGTGGAGATTGTATTTTTTGTCAGAAAGTTTTTGTTAGATTGTTGGCCATTAAGAATAGTATTACAAATATTTTCAGTTGCTTTCGTTGGATGCATACCAGGAAGCTCATCTAAAACATATGTCCTCCACCAACCTTGATGTAAATGCATACGTTTTTTAAATCCGGATTCGTTAGGTATAGGACCGAATCTATTTTTCAAAAAATCGCCACTAAAGCTATCATTATTCTTAATATTCACTTTTAATTATCCTTATTTTAGTTGAAACACAATTATAATTACTTACAATTTTTTTTCAATAAAGTTAATATTATATTTTGAACAAAGTTCTTTTTCTGATTGTTTGAATTTCCACGCAACAACAGTAGCTCTAACATTTTCATCAGTTAGAGATATTCCTAGCTGAGAACACCTTAATACCCTATATTTGATTGCTTGGTGTATCCCTGGTAAAACATTATCCAGTTCAATTTCAAATACCGTATTAATAATCCCATCTTTTGGTTCAAATAATATATCAACCATATCTCCAGAAACATACGAATGTTCAACTATAGAATGTACTTTATATTCATTTATTCCAATTTCTTCGGGATGATTTGCAATGTATTCCTTTAAACGCTTATGTTCTTTACTTTCGCCACCTTTCCCATATTTTCTCAATAGTAATAAATTTTTAATATAATTTCCCTTAAGAGCTCCTTTTATATTTGGTCGTTTGTCAGTGTAATCAGGAAAATCATTTTTAAGAAGTTCTATAATCATGGATTGTGTAGATTCATTTTGAACGACATCTTTTAAGTCGTATAGTATCGCTGCAACTTGATTATTTTCTAAATATCTAAATCTTCCTTGTCTCCACATCGGAATATTATTATTATCATTACAATGATAATTCCAGAAATTCAACTCATGAGCTTCATCTAATGTCATTCTTAAGCTCAACTTCTCATCTGCAATAATACGATAATAATCATCAATTACATTTTTTATTTTCATAAACCCAACTATTTTTCTGTCTGCTTCAGGGCAATTAGGGAATCTCGTTGTCAGAACTGCATATTTTTCTGCGCCAGTATTTATGACTCTAAATGGTTTCCCAGTTTTAAATTCATTGCCAGGGTTCCACTCCCAATCTTTAAATAACTTGCTTTCATTACACGGATATTCATCCAACCTACCTTTAAATCCGTTGTTATAATAAATTCTGCATGGACATTTAGCTTGGCTACACCACCTACCCTTGTCTATATTTACATTGTAAATGATGTTTTGTATGTTACACCTTTTATTGAACCCAACATAAACACCTTCATCCCCATTGTTATAAATTAAGTTGCACGCTATATTTTTCATAATTAAATATTTAATTCAATTTTAAAGTCGATTTCCAATTGAAGCTTTAATATAAAATTTTTATCATTATTTTTTCTTTCCTTCAAACAAATTGCCAATTACCTCAAAGTTAGTAGGTTTAAAGTCTGTTGTAAAAGGAAATTCTTTATCTTTATTTATTAACCAAGGCCATAAGGGATTTGTTTTTTGTTTTGAAGAGTTTGCTTCATAAAAGAACTTCAAGATTAATTCCGGGCAAGCACAAATATCAAAAATATCACTGGTAAAATATTTTTTATAAAAGTCCGTTCTCTCTATTGATTTTTGATGAATTATATCATGTCTGTATTTTTCTAGCTTAACAAAATAACTCCAAAATTTTGTACCTTCAACCTTCTTTGTTTTATAAATATCGGTTAATATCTTAGAAATTTTATCATTTAGACTAACCCAACGTTCTATTGCGCTTTTGTCATAATGCTCTGTAACACCTTTCTTTTTAATATTAACTTTGTATATATAATCTTCAGTAATACTAAGATTAGTAAAAGCTTCAAGAGTTGTATAGCCAAAGACTATACAAACTTGGATTATTTCTATATAATCAGCTACTAACTTTGATTTTTGTTTTAAAAACTCTTTTTTGTTATTAGTCGTATTTACAAATGAATGATTTACATTATTCGGATTAATTTCAGTATTAAATAATTCTTTGGCATTTTTTAAATGGTTTTTACTTATTGATAATAATAGACCAACGTTATTAGGAGGAAAATATGTCAATGGATTTTTCTTAAAATATACTTCATCTAATTCTTGAAATACCATTGAACCTTTCTCAATTCCGTTTTCAACGTTTTTAATGCAAATCGGTTTATTTATCCGTTCATCAAAAATGTCATATTGTTCTGGCTGTATACAATAAACTAATCCCTGTTTATTAGTGGTTTTCATAATTTATCGTTGTAGTTTTTGATTGTGAATTATAAGAGTTTATTCTTAGTTACTTAAATCTGTAACTGATGAAACTCTCTTATATATAACATCGTCAAAGTTTTTAAAATGCGCTTTTCCGCAATCTATTTTCAGCTTTTCACTACCTCTTAATTCCTGACCAGCAGACTTTGTTTCAGCAACAAAATAGATTTTCTTTTCCCCTTTAAAAACCACAGCCCAATCAGGACGATAATTTCCGATTGGAGTTTTTATTTCAAACCAAAATGGAAGTTTGAAATAAAATTCAACTTGTTCACTGCTTTCACAATCCTTTGCAAACTGGTTTTCTACACCGCTATCAAGAGGAATATAATTTTTGTAAATTGTTTTGTCCGCATCTTTAACAACGTGAGTAAACTCATCTATGTATATCTCAAAATTAGAGTCATCGAACAGTGTCATTTCATATACCTTACTTCCAATTATTTCATATTTAATCCCGTCAATCATTAATTGGTGTAACACTTCTTTAATTTTCGATACGGCATTATCCATAAACAATTGAGGATTAATCAATATTTCATTTAGTCGCTTTGACTTTTTCAGTATTTCCAAAATAGTGTTTCTAGTTAATTCCGTTTTACTTTGTATGAATGCCAGCATATCAGGAATATCAAATTGTAAACCATGTTCATCTACCACACTATCGCTTACTAATAAACCATCCACTCCTTCTCCAGTAATCAAAATCTTTCTTTTTGTTGACCTGATTGTTGGCTTTTTTGTCTCATCCATCTTATTCACTTCATTTGTGGCAAGTGTGATAAGATTATCAGTATCATAATTTACATTATATTTGGTTTTAAACTTAATTTTTTCCCATATCTGTAAAAATTTCGGGTCTACTTCAAATCCTTTTCTGTATTTTACTTTCTTTTTCGCATTCTTGTTTTTAATTCTTCCCTCGAACGCTACACCGCAATCTTCCTGTATTTCCCTTTGCAACTCTCTTGCAAAGTCTTCATATTTTTCGTTAGCAACTACAGTTAGTTTATTGATGTTTCGCTCGAATATTCTTTGACCATCCTGATTAACAGATAAACGCAAACCCCTGCCAATTTCCTGACGTTTTTTAATTTCCGATTTGGTTTCATTTAATGTACAAATCTGAAAAACATTCGGATTATCCCAACCTTCACGTAAAGCAGAATGGCTAAAGATAAAACGAAGAGGAATGTTCAAGTCAAGTAGTTTTTCTTTATCCTGCATTATAAGCTTATATGTATCATCATCAGATTGCGATTCTCCTAATGTATCTTTAACTCTTCCCTTACTGTCTTGTGAAAAATAACCATTGTGTATGTCTTCAACTGTAAAAGGAATTAAATCTCTGTAAACAGGTTTTGTGATTTCCTTTTGATATAACTCTTCAAACCATTTTGCAAACTTTCCTTTATTTGGTTTTCCATCCGGGTCATATTCTCTATAGTTTTTAACCTTATCTATAAAAAAAAGCGAAAGTACTTTTATTCCTTTGTCTTTATATATCTTTTCTTTCCTGAGATGCTCCTCAACTGTTTTACCTATCATAAATTTCATAACCTCATCATCCATTCCTCCCTGAGTTTCACCTTTTTTCAAGACTGTTCCGTTTGATAATTCTATCTGCTCGTTACCGAAATCGAATTCCTGAATCTTAATACTTTCATATCTCTCATTTTCATTTGATAGCTTAAACAAATCATTATTCTTACCGCTTGCAGTTACTGATTTCCTTTTAATACCATCTGTTGAAATTACATCAATTTTGATTTTTGCTTTTATTGAATTCCCTGTTCTGTTAATGTTTTCCAACTGTAGATATGGACTGTTAAAATCGTTCTCACTTAATACAGAATCAACCTCTATTTGTTTTACAAGACCTAAATCATAAGCCTTTACAGGATTAAGCGAATACATCAAGTTGTATAGGTTTGTGTGAGTCGCCGAATACCGAAGTGTGCAAAGTGGATTCAAATTAGCAATTGCTTTTTTACGAATATCCGTCTCCATGTTCTGAGGTTCATCAATAATTGCTATCGGATTAGTACTTTGAATAAATTCAATTGGCTTTTTTCCTGTAAGTTTGTCGTTAGGCTTATTAATAATATTTAAATCTTTCGCAAAAGAATCAATATTAATTACTAAAATCTGTATAGAGTTTGCAGATGCAAATCCTCTAAGATTAGAAACCTTTTTGCTGTCGTAGACATCGGAAGTTACCTGAACTTTATCGTAAAGGTTTTGGAAATGATCTTCTGTGATTTGTAGATTTTTCAATACACCTTCACGAATGGCAATTGAGGGAACAACGATAACAAATTTCTTAAATCCGTATAGTTTATTCAGTTCATAAATGGTTCGCAGATAAACATAAGTTTTCCCCGTTCCTGTTTCCATTTCAACAGAGAAATTCCATCCATTACTTTCAATCTCGTCTGCAGTAGAAATTTTCAAACCATTAATTTTCTGAACTTGCTTTATATTTTCTGTCAATTGATCTAATTTGGAAAATTCTAACTTATTCCCGAAACCATTTTCTGTAAGCAATGCACCCTGTTGAGAAATTGAGAATTCAAAATCCCCGCCGCTCAATGGCTGTCCTTCAAAAATATCTGTGATGGACTTTACTGCTTCTAATTGAAATTCTTGTTTGCTATCAAAGTGGAGTTTAAGCATAAGGGGTTTTATTTATCGCCAATAATTTTTTCATTTTCAACATAATAATTAAAATATTCTTCTAAAAATTTTTGACGATTCTCAATAGCATATTTTTCCACGGCAGCCTGTGAAATGTAAGTTTGAAATTTTAATAAATCTCTATATTCTTTGTCAATATCAATTCCTTTTGCCACCTGATTTTTTAATCGCTTTAAAAATTCATTTAAGAATTTAATAAATTGCTTAATTTGTTTTTCTTTTTGATTTAGAATTAAATAAACAATAAAGAAAAAGACGCTAAGACCAATTGCTTTATTTTTTAAAATCAAAGAACTTGTAGTAGAAACATGTTTATATACATCATTTAGTCTTTCTTCCAAAAGAGTGGCCAACTTTTTATCGTTAGGATTAAATTTTAAATGTTCTTTGAAAAATTCTTGTAAATCAATGAAACGTGCTCTTTCATAACCTTTCTTTTCATTCAAAGAAAAGAAATTTATAGCAATTTGTGCAGCAATAAGTTCCCTTGCAAATCTTCTTTTTGGAATATTTAAAAAATGGATGTATTTATTTTTTCCTAATTTATGAAATATAAAATCTTTCATGTCTCCTACCATTGCATTTAATTTTTCACCTGCATTTAAAGGTGCTCCAAGTTGTAACCGCAGAAACATTAAATTTAACTCCTCCCCATCATTATTAAGTTCAGCAATCTCAATTACATTAAATTGATATTGAAGAATCTTTTTCCGTTGGGCAGGGTTAAATTGTTCAAAAATTTTGTTATCAAAATCTTTTAATAAATCACTTCCTAATAATTCATCTGAACTAATAAATTTAAAATTGTTATTGTAATCTCCAAATGAATTATCTTGATGATCTTCATTTAATCCCAGAAAGGAAATAATTGTATTAATTCTTTGACGACCATCTATACATTCATATATACCATCAGGTCGCTTAAATAAATAAATGCTTGCTATATCGAAGTCACGTAGAATAGAATCAATAAGCTTTCTTTTCTTGTCTAATCCCCATACAGTAGGTTCGCGTTGAAATTCAGGGAATTCTATTGCCTTATATGTTTTAATAAGGTGTTCAATTGACCATTTAAGATTAATCTTTTTCATATTTTATGATAAAAGTTATAAACAATATTTTTTGGAGTTTTTATGTCGACTTTCTTATCAATCAAGAAATCAATCTTTGCATCTAACCATTCATAAAATGGATTTGATTTATCTTTATCAGAAAATTTTGCTTTGATTTCTTTTATTAACTCACTATCAGAAGCAGCTGGCAACTTTTTTTTATGAAATTCTAAAAATTCAGGTATATCTGTTATTGAACAAAATTTCATATATTTATAATTTTCAATAATATTAAGTGCAGTTGAAGGATAATCAATAATTTCAATTTCAGTATTCATTTTTGAATCATTAAATTTTTGAATAGTATATAATATCGGGATTAAACCCCAATCATTCCTACTCAACGAACAACCAACTACTCTAAGAATATCACATTGCATTAAATATTCTGTTGCTTGACCCCATAAAATATTGAACGGATAATTATCTTTTCTCTTTTCAACCCCAGGTGGAATCCATAATGAATTATATGAATTTTTTGTTGTCATTTTTATGATACTTACAGGTCTTGTATTTCGCCAATTAAATGAACCATGTAACTTTAAAACTTTTATAGCATCTGTCTTGGATTTTTTCTTATTTGAATGTAAAGCATAATCAATTTCAAGATTAAAACATGATTTTATTATTCTTTCAAGTATATCTTCATAATTGAGTGTTATAAAACACAATAACTCTTCATCCAATTTGCTAATATTATAATAATCAATTAATACTGAGTATAAATTTTTTTCAGATAAACTTTTTGAAATAGGTTCTGCGATTTCAATAATTGATTCTCTGTAATACTTTCTAATTTTTTCAGAAGCTGTATTTTTGTGTTGGGTCTCTAATACAGTTATTAAATGTTCAATATCGCTGTTTATGGATATAAGTTCGTTCCAAATTTTACCATCTAAGTCTTTTGATGTATATTTTTTTTTAATTTGTTCTTGAATATCTTTTATTAACAAACCATCTAATGGATTATTTGATTTCAAAACTGCTTGAGTCGCACCTGCTCCGAATAAATAAACTACTTTTTTCTTTGACATAGATTTATTTTTTCTCCCAGATAATAATACTTTCTCTAGAAGGTTTTCTACAATATTCATTTACTTGTTGAGCACTATTGCCTCGATTTCTTGCAAGCCAAATGCCCTTGGTTTTTAATCCTGTTTGTTCACCAATATTTGCCAACAGTTCATCAACAGGAATATTTACTCCCGAGAATCTTACATTACTAACGACTAAAGCGATTTTACCTTGTTTTTTTAATCTTTGCTTCATTTGAGAAAGGGCTAAATACATATCTTCAAAATAACCTTCAAGCATTTCAGTTACTTTTAAATTATTAACTCCATTCTTTTTTATTTGTTTTATCATTTTATTTAATGGTTTTGGCTGAATATAATTCTCAGCTTCATATTTCTTTCTTGCTTCTACATGAGAACGAAGGGTTTCATACCGAATTTGTTTTATTTCATCATTACTCTTTACAAAATCAAACATCAATTCTAAGGCATAAATTCTTGTATAATCATGTCTATTCGGGTAGGGTGGTGAAGTGATAATTGCGTTGTATTGTATTTCTGAATTTATTTCTCTGGCATCGCTATAAAATGCTTTAGTTGTTACATTTTTCTGTAATGATAGCTTAGATTGCTCAACATCTTTTATCATAGCATCAACTCTATTTAAAAAAGTTGGCCATACTTTATCGGTGATAAATTTATTATTAACTATTCTTAAAAATCCACCTGTTTTAGAAGTATTACTAACAAGTTCAAGAATACTTAGAAATGCAAGATTGAAAAAATTACGGGTAGTAATATCGTCAATTATGTTCACTCTTTCTTTGATTTGAAAAAGTTGCTCCTCAATTTTTGGTCTGAAGGCTTTTTGTGCAATTGATAAGTTCGGTAAAACAAATGAAGTATTTATATTTCCATCGATTTTTTGAAACTTCTTTCTTACATCTTTTAGTCGTTGCAAATCATGTTCATCAGTTTTTACATTGCTAAGAAACACTGAGAATGGAAGGATATCATAGCCATTGGAATTTAATCCAGCTTGTTTACTCGCAAGTAAAGTAGTCCCACCACCACAAAATGGGTCTAAAACCCAGGAACCCTTTTTTAATTCAAATTCTTTAATAAACGTATCAACTAATTCTTTCGAATAACTGTGCTTAAAAGAATGCCAATTATAAATTGGTCGTTTAAAGTCTCTTCTTGGAGAAATTAATTTAGATAATATTATTCTTTTATCAATTATTTTTATCATACTATATAGTTTTAAAATCTATTTCGGCGTCCTTCATTTGAAGGACGGTGTTTGTTTTTAGCTGGTCGTTGCCTGTGAATAATTTGTCGAGTGTTATTACTTTTTTCGGCTTAGCTGATATTATTTTGTCAATTAATTTTTGATTCATTTTGTCCAATGCGATAATCAGCTCACCATTGTTGATGGAATAATATCCAAATTCATTAGATTGCTTCGCTTTGCTCGCAATGACATTTGTGGCAGATTGCTTCGCTCCGCTCGCAATGACATATTCGACTTTGTCTGTTAGTAAATAGCCTGCTTTGAGTATTAATTCATAAAGCATATTTTCTGTTTCACTTCCTTCTTTTACGGGATTTGTAAACGCATCTAATTGGATTTCTAAATTATCAACGGTAATTTCGCTTCCTCTCCAAATTTTAAAATTTGATGATGAGAGTTTGAAGACTTTGAATCCCAAATCAAGATTCCCATTCTCAAATAATTCGGGTTTCTCTTTCTTTTTGTTTTCTATTTTCTTTATCACTCTGCGGATTCGCTCTATAGCTAATTCAGAAATAGTATTAATCCCATTAAGTCGAGCTACACTATTTTCTTTTGTTTCTTCTGGTAATTGAACTAAAATGTATTTTCTATTTATCCCATCTTTCATATTTTGTTCAATTATAGCATGTGCAGTGGATGCAGAACCACAAAAAAAATCAAGAACAATTTCATCATCATCAACATTGTTCTCAATAAATTTTATCTCAAGTTCGATAGGCTTAGGATTATCAAAAATATCTTTAACTCTAAAAAGTTCAGTCAATACATTAGTACCATCTCCTGTATTTGCTATATTGTACAAAATACTTCTGTCTTTGATTGTTTTTCCTTTGTTAGGGTCAAAATAAATTTTTTCATAAGGAAGCCATTCATCTTTTGCTCTTTCCCAATGAACACTATTTGATTTTATTATTAAATCCATTTTCTTTTTACCTAATCTCCATCTGCCTGCACTACCATCTGGTGCTTTTGGTAAAATTTCTGTGTTATCAGGAGCAATAATTGGAAAATGCATTGTTGGTCTATCTTCTTTTCTAGCTCCACTTCCCCATTTAGCAAGTTTTACAATTTTATATTTTCCCTTTTCATCAGATAATTTATAATTTGTTTCATTATCATCTCCTATTTCATCTTGCCAATTAAACTTTGAGGATTTTCTAAACACTAAAATATACTCATGTTCCGTAACAAAAAACTCATCCGTTTGTCCACCACCCTCTTTTTTTCTCCAAATAAAGCAGCCAACAAAATTTTCCTCTCCAAATATTTCATTCATTATCATCCGTAGATTATGAACTTCATTATCATCAATATGAACGAAAATAACACCGTCATCACGCAATAAGTTTTTTGCAAGGAACAAACGGGGATACATCATACTAAGCCAATTGCTGTGGTAATGTCCGCTATCTTTGCTGTTCTTACGGAAAAAACCCTCTTTCATTAAATAACCTTCTTCGTCTTTTTCACCAATTCTTTTCTGATATTCTTCCCTGCTTTCCTTGAAACTATCGGGATAGATAAAGCTGTCGCTACCTGTATTATAAGGCGGGTCAATATCTATAACTTTAATTTTTCCATAGTAAGCCTTCTGTAAAACTTTCAGAACTTCAAGATTTTCACCTTCAATAAATACATTTTCAGTTGTGTCAAAGTTTATGGATTCTTCATTTACTGGTTTCAGTGTTGCAGTTGTGGATTGTTGCAATACTTTAAAAGCCTCCGCTTTTCCTGCCCAGTTCAGCACATATCTTTCGTTACTAAATTCAGCATTCTCTTTCCCGAGAGAGACCTGAAGTTTTTCCCAATCAATTTTTCCTTCAGTTACGATTTCGGGGAAAACAGATTTTAGTTTTTCTAACAGGTCTTGAGTAATTCTTAAAGATTCTCCATTCATATTTTTAGTGGGTTTGTACAATAATAACTAACTTCTTAATTTTATTATATACAAATATGATTATTTAACAGTTTTCCTCATAAATCGCTTTTTCGATATAATCCTTTAAAAAAACAGTCCTTGATGTTAGTCTGTACAAGGCCTGTTTCGCTTAAAATAATATTAATTCAAGACATTTAAATAATAAACAGCTTAATTTTTTTTATTATACTTTTTAATAGCTCCTTCGCGTTCACCTCCTCAAAGTATAAATCTCTTTCAATCCTTAACTCAAACCTACCAACATAATTTTCCAACTCTGACTTCGAGAAACTTCCAACTTCGGTTTCAAATATGTGGCAAATACCCCAGCAATAATCAGGGTCTTCCGGATCTTGATTTACGAGCCACCAGGTGCCTGAGCCGGTGGGATTAAAGAACTTCGCAACAACCACTTGTTTTTCCAAATCATTGCCTAAATGGAATTGTGCCTGGGCTTTGGCTTCTATAGCTTTTGTGAATAATTTCATTTTTGTTAATTGTTAAGTTTTAAAAGCGGTTAATTAAATTTGAGCGTTTAAAACACTCATTTTTTATTTTGCTCAAAATTTTTGAACATTTTAAAAAACAGACCCGGCACATAAACTGCTGACAGTATATTTATTATTATTTGATTTCATCTTCGCTTTGAATAAACGACAGGTACATTTGTGTATCGTAACAATTCAGCTTATCAATAAATTCATTTACTTTAATACCCCTTATAATGAATATTACAAGCCTTTCTTTCGGAAGTTCTTTACATTCTCCGAATATACCAACCAGTTCAGATTTTAGTTCCTGTTCTTTTTCATCGTTCGGATGTGTTCTTAAATACAGAACAAACTTCTTATCCGGGTTCTCTTTAATGATTTTCTTAAATTCAAAATCTCCGGCTTCAAAGTCAGCGGGAATCTGGTCGTAGATAAATCAGACGTATTGATACAAGGGGATCTGCCATTGCTGGCTGTACCTTTTAAAGGCATCATTGAATCAACAATTCTGGAAAAGGTGAGTGAAGTCTTGGGGAAGAAATGAGTGGTTTTTCACACATTTTTTATTCGGCTGGAAAATTTTAGAATGGAATAAAAAATCACTATTTCCAAAATTTTTCATATAAATAATTATAAAATGTTTCCATAACTGAACCTGATACAATTGCTTTATTATTTTCACCATAAGGGAAATTTTTTCCTGAAATACCGTCAATATCAGAAATATAAAAACTTTGCAAAGTAATATATTCTTTTGTTGCAGAGTATATCCTCTGTTTACTCATTCGAAAATCTTTATTTTCATCCGGGGCATTAGTTGCCTTATCCCAATAATCTATATGGTCACCCGATAATTCTATTGATAGACTATCTAAATAGAAATTTTCTCCTGTAGAGCTGGTACATATAAAAGTCCATATTCTATCGTCCTGACAGTATGAGGTTTTTGCAAAAGAGAGAAATATTAAAATAGATAATAAACTTAATAAATATTTCATTTTTTATTTGATTAATTTATTTAGTGGTATTACTAAAAATAAACTAACAGAATAGAAAAACAAACTCTATTCTATATGCTTTGAGGATTTTGAAAGCGGTTAGTTAAAATTGAGTATTCAAAACACTCATTTTTTATTTTGTTCGGAATTTTTGAACATTTTAAAGAACAGACCCGGCATTTTTTCAAACACCAGGTCTGTAAGAGTAGTTAGTGCAGAATCAGAATTGATAATTGCCGTTTTTAGTCTTTGATATATACAGACTTAGACCTACTTTGTTAACATCTACAACCGAGCCGAGTTCTTTCTGTAAATCAATTGCAGCGATTAAGCACTCACGCATTATTTTAATATCATCTGTCTTACCATTTCCATTGGTCGGAGGTGTTATTTTCTCATCAACTGCTTCTTTTTGTTCTGATACAATTTCGATTTTATATTCCGGGACATTCTTTTTGCCATCCTTAACTAATGTTTTTATAATCGAGATTTCATCTCCTTTTTTCAAATGGTTATCTTCAATATATTTAACAACAGGTTCGGGTGCGAAGAATGACATTTCCTTTCCATCACTTTCAACGTTGTATAACCACCAAGGACCATATGAAGAAGTACCCTGCGCAGGCTCATTTTGAAGAAGTTTCAAGACTTGAGATTTATTTATTTCAAGTTCAAGTTTAGGCTTTCCATTACCATTCATTTAGTTTACCTCCTTTCGTTAATTAAATTTGAAATAGAATTTGGAATCTTGCTCGATTACATCCACACCCTGCGGGATTTCACCGGTCTCCTTGAGCTTCTCTTTTATAGCTTTTAGGTTTGGTTCAAAACTTTCAGGAATTTTTCTAAGTATTGATTCATCAGCGTTCTCATAAAACTTATCCGAATCTACAATCTCAATCTTCGGCTGTTGCTTGCGTAAACCAACAACTCCCGAGGGTAATTGTAAAGACTTTAATTGCTGTTGACGTAAGTAACCCTCCATCTTTCCTGAGAGGAAATCAATCTGTCCCTGATGTTGTAGAGACTTGCGGTCCTGCCAGTCCTGAATATCCTGTATGAGTTTTTCAGCAGTGGTTTTAATCTTTTCGATTGCCTGAACTTTCATTTTAATGACCCACAAGAACTTAGCGTACACTACTTCAGGTGAATCAGTCTTGGCTAAATCAGCTTCGATTTGTTCAAATATATCTTCAAATATTTCTTCAAGTATAGCTTTGTCGTCTTGTTTTGGCAGGAGGCTTAAACCTTCATCAGGGTTGATTTCTGTCACGTTGTTAATCTCAGGAGAGTGCGGACATATAATATTTACTTCATTCATTTTAGTTTTCCTTCCTTTCGTGCCAGGATTATTATTTCAAGTAACAGCAACAGAAGTCTGCCCGCATATTTTCTAATTATTATTAGTGGTATCTGCATCTGGTTTTGCTCCTTTCTTCGATTTTGATTTACGAGGTAATTTAAGTTTATCTTTGTTGCTCAACTGTTTCAACATTTTCAATAATTCTATTCCAAGCTCTAATGCTATATCAGTTACTTCTTTTGGAATTTTAGGTTTTTTCATAATTTTTATTTCTATTTTTTTGAAAAGTTTCGGTGAAGTTTTGCTTTAGTTTCCTATTAGTTTTGCTTTAGTTTCCTATTAGTTTTGCTTTAGTTTCCTATTAGTTTTGCCTTAGTTTCGGTAAAGTTTTAGGTTAGTTTTGCTTTAGTTTCCTATTAGTTTTGCTTTAGTTTCCTATTAGTTTTGCCTTAGTTTCGGTAAAGTTTTAGGTTAGTTTTGCTTTAGTTTTCGATTAGTTTCGTTTAAGTTTCTTATCAGTTTCACTTGAGTTTCTTGAGATGAAATATTTATCAAAACGTCGGACCTTCGCATCCATAGGAGCTAAAGCCTGTGTTGTGATAGATGGATTCTTCGAGGGCTTCCAATCGGTAATATATTTTATCAATCTGATCAGTCACTTCCTCAAGCATGAATTCTTTCATCAGACCATAGTCCATTGATTCTTCCGGGAACAGTTTTTCTTTTCGTTCGGGTATTGTGTCGTGACGGTCAAGGTCCCATTCGTGTTTAGCTACTAATTCAATTTCTTTGTCTTTTGAATCTTTATACTTAGATTTCGTTTTTCTGTTCTTGTCTATAATCATAAGCGGAGCAGGTTTTTCAATATTTGAAATGTCTATATCCTCAATACCATAGTCTACAAAACACTCAACCGGAATTTGTATTACGTAGTCATCGTGTTTCAAATTGAAAATACCTGTTACAAAACCATCCTGCTTAGTATACAGAATCGAAAGTTCAAAGTTTTGGTTGATATAGGCCTTATCTGTAGATGAAAAGCCATTCATTCCGTCCGGATGGCGATGTATCACACAGTTAAATTTATATTCATCCTTTAGATATTCTATGCTTGTAGAGGTCACGATTTGTTTAGGAATATAATATTCATCTGAGAGTTCAATTGTAATATCGTCTTTTTCTTTTATATTCGTTACTATACTGAATTCGTCTCCGCGAACTTTGTCGCTAATTTGATTACATACCAGTAACAGCTTAAGTGGAACCATAACCTCCATTTTCTTCAGTATTTTGATTCCGGATTCCCATGATTCTTTTTTATCTTTTTTATCCATATTATAAGTTTGATAGTTGAGTAAGAATTTTTTTAACGTTTAGGTTTACTGTTTTCGGTGCAGGCTTTTTCACTAATAACATTTCGATTACACCAAGTGCTGAGAGCACCTGCGGAGGTGCAAAGAAGCTCGGAGTGATTGTATAAGAACTATCCGTACCCCATCGTCCACTTTCGAAATCATCTACAGATATCGTACCTTCGAATCCATCGTATCCTAATTTTATGTATCGGGGCTTTTCTTTTAACTGTGCAATTGAGTCTTTTAATTTTGATGTATCGGAGCAATCAAAGACAAAATCTATACCGTCCAGCTTCTTTAAATGTTCGACCGTGAATAATTCCTG
>Ga0209540_10000854_pt1 | contig 24950 bp, 17 predicted proteins | sample BarGraIncu01121A_FD_184501 | JGI IMG/M metagenome (GOLD analysis project Ga0209540, IMG submission 184501) | Arctic peat soil microbial communities from Barrow, Alaska - Barrow Graham LP Incubations 011-21A (SPAdes) (version 2) | ecosystem: Environmental > Terrestrial > Soil > Wetlands > Peat... | reverse complement strand
TTTCTCTTAATTGGAGATTCCTCACTTCTCCGCCTGATGGCGGATTCGTTCGGAATGACAACATCAATTGGTGAAGTGTGATGGGGAAGCAGTGGAGATTCGCTCAGCGAATCTCCACTGCTTCCCTTATGTCACATAAAATCCTGTCATTCCGAGCGTTAGCGAGGAATCTCATAATCAATTGTTTTGAGATTATTATTGATAACTGATACTCATATTTTCTTATTTCTATGCTTCAATTATTCTACAACAAATTCTCCATGCAGTCCTTCGTCTGAATTTGTACTTACCCATACATCAAATTTACCTGGTTCGGTTGCGGTTATCTTACCGTTAAAGAAAGCAAGATCTTCTCCCTTCAGAGTAAATTCAACATCTGCCGACTCACCTTTTTTAATGTGAATGCGCTTAAATCCTTTAAGCTCCTTTATTGGCCTGGTAATACTCCCTACGCGATCCCGGATATAGAGCTGAACGATCTCATCACCGTCCATATTCCCGGTATTGGCCACTTTTGCCTTTACAACAATCGACCCGTCAGTCTTCATTGATAAAGCAGAGAGAGACAGATCGCTATAAGCAAAGGTGGTATAGCTTAACCCATAGCCGAATGGAAGCAGTGGCGTAAAGCCGTAGTCAAGCTGGAATGATTTGTAACCAAGTGAAGTCTGAGGGTTCTCAACAGGAATGCTGTCAATGAGGGTCCATGATTGCTGGGTGCCTGGCCGTCCGGTATTATTCCTGTAATAATAGAATGGAATCTGTCCGGATCCTTTTACAAAAGTAATCGGGAGCTTCCCTGAGGGTGACTCCTTGGCGAAAAGCAGGTCGGCAATTGCAGGTCCCGCCATTGTTCCTCCATGCCATGCATAGAGAACAGCGCCAGTTTCGTCAATTTCATTTCCGATTGCAAGCGGGCGTCCTGCCATTATTACGAGAATAACAGGCTTTCCTGTTTTTACGAGCTCTGCTATAAGTTCACTTTGAGCGCCGGGAAGATTTATTTCACCTCTGCACTGGCCTTCACCTGTCAGGATCCATTCTTCTCCACCAAAAAAGATAACTGCATCTGATTTTTTTGCAGCAGCTACCGCTTTGCTGAACTGGTCAGTCTTTTTATCACGGCTGTAGGTCAGCCCTGCTACAAAAGTAACCTTCTTATCTCCAAGCACTTCTCTCAGGGCTTTCAGTGGGGTGACTGAATTTTCGGCATTGCCGTCAAAGCACCATGTTCCAAGCTGATCGCGGGGAGAATCGGCCAGAGGACCGATTACTGCGACTGATGAAATTCCGGTTGAAAGCGGAAGTGTATTTTTTACATTTTTTAATAAAACGATGCTTTCCCTTGCAACTTTTCGTGCATGTTCAAGTGAAGCAGGTTCAAGAATTGATTTCTGGGCTTCAGGGTTTACGAATGGGTTATCGAAAAGCCCAAGCTTGAATTTTACCCTGAGGATATTCCGTACGGAATTATCAATTTCCTCCTGGGTTATTTTTTTCTCTTCGAGAAGGCTCTTGATGTTATCAAAGTAAGTTGTGGTTGCCATTTCTATGTCGACCCCTGCATTTATTGCCTTTGAGGCAGCATCTTTTGCGTCAGTTGCATAACCATGTACAACCATTTCGGGTACAGAACCCCAGTCGCTGACAACAAGCCCGTCAAATTTCCATTCCTTGCGCAGTATCTGTTTCAGGGTGAATTCATTTCCTGAGGCAGGAACGCCGTCAAGATCATTAAACGCTGACATGAAAGAAAGCGCACCTGCATCTTTTGCTGCCTTGAATGGTTTAAGGACTACATTTCGTAGAACCGGTTCAGTAATATAGGTTGTATTATAATCGCGTCCTCCTTCGGGGAAGCCATATCCGCAATAGTGCTTGGCGCAGGCTGCAATTGATGTTGGATCCGTAAGCGAGTCTCCCTGGAAACCCTCAACCATTGCTTTTGCCAATGCTGATGCAAGGTAAGGATCTTCACCGCATCCCTCGGCAACTCTTCCCCAACGAGGATCCCAGGTAATGTCGATCATGGGAGCAAAGGCCCACTTGATTCCCTGTGATGAAGCCTCAGTGGCTGCGATACGGAAAGCTTTTTTAACTATTTCCGGATCCCAGGAGGCTGCCATTCCAAGAGGAATAGGGAATATTGTACGATAGCCATGGATAACATCTCTTCCGATGATCAGAGGTATTCCCAGCCGGCTCTCCTTAACTGCAACTCTCTGTAATTCGTTGACTCTTTCGACACCCCAGCAATTCAGCAAGGAACCGCACCTTCCATCTCTCACGGCTTTTTTTAAGTTTTCCTCAGTGCCAACCATCCCGGCCTCGAGCTGGGACATCTGACCTATTTTTTCATCAAGTGTCATTTGTGTAAGGAGCTTCTCAACCCTGCCCTCCACGTCATTTTTGCCTGCCTGGTTACGGCTGCAGGAGCCTGCCAGGATCATCAAAAGGGCAAATAGAGCGGTTGATAATCGTTTAATTGAATTCATAGCTTATAATAAAAATAAGTTTTACAAAGTATTACCAGACATAAGTCGCCACAGAACCTCCTTCAAGGGACGATGTCACATATTTATCGCCAAACTTTATGTTGAACGACTGGGTTGAGCCTCCTTCATTCAATACAATCAGCACTTTCCTGCCTTCAGGTGTCTTATATGCAACATTAGGCAAGCCGGAAACAACTGATGATCCTATTCTTACCGATCCCGATTTGACAAACTTGGAAGCATGTGCAATAATATAGTAACCTACGTTCCGGCTAATGGATGTTCCTATAGTAAGCGCTCCAAGACAGGTAGAACATCCTCCCTGTGTATGTGGCTGATAATGAGGATCGGATGCCAGGTTCCATTCAATCACGTTCTTGCTCCAATTCTGCGGAGCCCCTATGATAAGGTTCTTCATATGCCATTTAAAATCAGAAGCAAAATTGTTGGTAGAGCTACCGCCAACCCATTCCTCGGTAAAATAGACATTTTTGTCAGGGTAAGCATTATGTACCGTTGACAGGGCAGATATAACTCCTCCATAAAGATGGAAAGCCGATCCGTCAATATATTGACGGGCATCAGCATCGTTGAGGACAGTGATAGGATAATCTGGATGATCGCAGTTATGATCAAAAATAATGATCCTGGTGGCAAGATTAGCAGCCTTAAATGCAGGGCCCAGGTAACCTTTCACGAAAGCGGCCTGTTCGGTGGCTGACATCACCATGCTGGGGTTGTTTCCTCCGTATTCAGGTTCATTCTGCACAGTAATGGCATCCAGAGTTATACCATTTGATTTCATAGCCTGCAGATACTTCACAAAATATTTGGCATATACACCATAATATTCCGGCTTCAATGAACCCCCGACAGAGTTTTTATTTGTTTTCATCCATGTGGGTGCCGACCATGGAGATCCCAGTATTTTTATGTTCGGATTAATTGCAAGGATCGATTGCAGTAAAGGTATCAGGTCATAGGTATCCGGTGACATGTCAAAATTTTTGAGTGCAGTATCGGTAAGATTCGCATCGATATTGTCGTACGAGAAGACACTGGAATTCAGGTCCGAAGAGCCTATGCTGATTCGCAGGTAGCTGATCCCGATAAAGGTACTGTCAGAAGCAAATAATTCATGTAAAATGTTATTCCGGTCGGTTGCCGGAAGCCGGTTTATAAGGTAAGCGCTTCCTCCTGTCAATGCAAATCCGAAACCGTCAATGGTTTGATAGGTCAGGGTTGAATCTACTACTATTGAGTTAGCGGCAGTACCTGAGATGGCGAAATTCAATGCAACATTTTGTCTTTTAAACCGGATAGTTGAATCTGATTTTGTCAGCCAAAACATAACATCCGTTTTAACAAATTTCTCCGGAGTAGTTGTCGTAGTATCGGTTGATGGGGGAGCCTCTTTCCTGTTTTTTAAACACCCGCTCACACATAGTAAAAACAAGATAATGAATATCCCCGCTAACGAATTGAAATATGCTTTAGAACTCATTGCTGCACTTTTAATTATAAATTAAAAAACCTGAAAAACCCTCACATAATCGACGATCATCCGCTGAGGAAATGTAGTGGATGAATTCGGACTGCCCGGCCAGTTTCCTCCGACGGCTACGTTTAATATAAAGAAGAAAGGCCTGTCGAACGGATAACTGCCGCCCACAACATCAGCTTTATTTACGGTATAATAAGACACATCATCTACCAGAAAGGTCAGCTTACTTGCATCCCACAGAAGGCTGAATACATGAAAACTGCCCGAGAAGTCATTAGATGTATAACTTCCACCATGATGAATACTGCCCTGACCTGCTATACCCCAATGAGCTGTTCCATATACCATTTGGGGATTCTGGCCTAGCAGTTCCATAATGTCTATTTCCCCGCAGGCAGGCCACCCGAATCCCGACTGGCTTATATTATTTCCCAGCATCCACAAGGCCGGCCACAGTCCCTGCCCTTTTGGCAATTTAGCACGTATGTCGATTCTACCGTAAGTGAAAGTCTTTTTATCCTGTGTTTTAAGCCGGGCCGAAGTATAATTATTTGTTCCGAATGTTTCGTGGCGGGCTTCGATAACCAGATAACCGCCAGTTAAAAAAGTGTTCTTAACGCTGTTGGTATAATATTCCAGCTCATTGTTTCCCCAGCCGCTGCCACCGGTCTCATAAGTCCAGCTGGCAGTATTAAAGATTTTCCCGCTGAATTCGTCACTCCATGCCAAAGTCATGCCTGGATAACTTGCCGCTGAAGCATAGCCTGCATTGTCTATCAGTATATATGTTCCAGTGTTTTGAATTGTTCCCGTTGCCTGAGTAGCTGAGAGTGTGGCATTCACCGGAGAGCTTAGTTCCAGGGTGAAGGTTTGGTCATCCTGACGCAGGCTGTCTGCCGTTACAATAACATCAATATACCCGGAAAATTGTTTTGCCGGGATTGTCAGTGTGCCTGATACCGCCGTATAATCCATACCGCCGAAGGCAGTCACGTCCTTTGTGGTATAGGTTACACTTATGTCCTTGGTATTAACAGGGTTAACATCAATCACGAAACGAAAAGTTGTTGTAGCCGTCCCGCTGCGAACCTGCGACACATTTCCCACCGATAAGGATGACAAAGCAGGAATTTTGTTGGTATTATCTGATTTGGTGCAGCCGGTACACACGAATAAGAAACATGCTGTTAACGCTAGTGCCCTCATGGTTTTGCAGGTATATGATCAAAGTTATTAGAAAATAGCCGGCCAATCAATTTATTGACCGGCTATTTAAGATAGATTAATCTAAAAGAGAACGGTTCTCTTAACCCAATAGACTAATGCTCAATATATATTTTAGTACGACCTGAACGTATATGTCCACCATCCATCTGTCGGGCTCCAGTTACCATAATGCAAGGTTACAGTCAGAAGGTCATACGTTCCTGATAAATCGGTAACATTATGCTGCATGCTCCAGATATCATAAGTAACTGAAGTTGCTGTTACAACATTAGGGGCATCATTCCCATTGATCGGTTTTTGTAATGCAAAATGGGCACCCGAACCGATCAATTTTATCTGTCCTAGTCCTTTAGTTCCTGCTCCTGGAATAACCACATAATGAAAACTACCAGATCCCCATGCCTGCTGAGCGGCTGAATACTGAGAACTGCTAAAACAACCAGCAGTAGCCATTATGGCCCCGGCGTCAGAATAAAAATCTCCTTGGTCATTATATGTGAAATCGCCGGCTTTATTGAATTTGAAAGTATATTCATCGTTGAACATACATGGTCTGCCAGTCACGTCTCCGGCTCCGCTTGACCACCAACCTCGGTCTCCAGCGTACTGACCTACCGCAATAGCTCCAGCTGCTGGATTAAGCTTCCAGGTTTTTTGCGTGCAGGATGCAAGAAAACCCATAGCGGTGGATACATCACAGGCATTAGGATCTGGCATGGTAGTGGTAACGGTTTTCGATGCAGAATCTATACCCCCCGCACCGACAGCCCACATTTTAATGGTATATGTGCCGGGGAAGATAAAATTCACTTTTGCCGAATCGCCCTGAAGGTCACCATAGCCCAGGTTGATGTCCGGAGCAGCCCAATAGGGGATAGTTGCCATGTTCGATTTGTTTACCAGGGTCACTGTATGTCCGTCGGTACCCAGGATAGCATCAAAACCCGCGGTCGGAGTTGATCCCAGCTTAAGAGTTGCCTCTTTCTTGCAACCAAAGAACAGGACCAGCCCGGCGAACACTATCACGGCAGAGAAAGCCCCGAATATAAGTTTATTATGTTTTTTCATAGTAATACATTTTAATCTGTAAATCACCTGTTAATCATTAATAATTCGGATTTTGATTCAGCTTAGTGTTATTAAGCTCTTCAAGAGGAATGGGCAATATTTCATTCTTCCCGGCCACAAATCCTTTAAATGCCAATGCAGAAGCTGCTTTGCCGGTGCGCACGAGGTCAAACCAGCGGTGTCCTTCAGTTGCCAGTTCGAGCATGCGCTCATTATAAATATTATCCAGAGTTACTGGTACAGAGCCAAGTCCTACACGTATGCGTACTGCATCGAGCAGTGCTTTAGCCCTTACAAGATCGCCGTTTCCGCGAACCAGCGCTTCAGCTTCCATAAGATAAGTATCAGCAAGACGAATCTCGATAACATCATTTGGGAAGTTCAATGCATCTACACCTATAGCTGCTTTCCATTTTAACAGAGGTGCATATTTCTGAATAAATAATCCGGTGTTCATATAACCGGCAGAGCCGGAATAAGTAGCCTGCCCTATAGCTACAAGGCTGTCAAGGTCGGCAACTGTGTATTTATAGCGAGGGTCATTATGAATTTTGGCTGCAAACGCAGGAATAATAGGATTAAACGACCATCCGGAATAATATATATGGTCGGCGTCTGGCGTGCCAACGGCAGAGTAGCTCCTGGGCCCGATCATTATGCAATATACATTGCCCCTGAAATCGCTTGGGCCCCACTGTGACTGTGCTGTTCCGCTATGGCTGATCTCCCAGATAGATTCTGCATTAAATTTATTTCCCGGGTCAAAGATGTCCTTGTAGTTGGTAAGCAGGTGATAAACTCCCGATGTATTCACTTTATTTAACCAGAAAGCGGCATCTGCCATGCGGGCAGTGTTGTTCTCGTATAGGATGGCTTTGCCAAGCAAAGCCATGGCTGATCCCTTTGTAAGCCTCCCGTATTCCGAGGTAGCAACAGTAGAGGGCAACACCGGAATAGCAGCTTTGAGGTCCCTCTCGATCTGGGCATACACAGAGTCCGGAACAGCCTGAACGATATTGTACATATCGGAAGTAGCTATCGGTACTGTAGTGAGAGGAATATTTTTGAACAGCCTTACAAGCTCAAAATAGAAATAAGCTCTGAGGGCCTTGCATTCAGCAACATATCTGTCTCTGTCAGCATTGCTCAAGTCCGTTACAGGATTTGCTAATTTTGCAATCAAGATGTTAGCCCTGTTAATGCCGGCATAATCCATTGCCCAGAATTTTGAAGATATGGCATTTGCAGGTGTCATCGTATAGTTATTCCATACCTGGTATGCCATAATATCGGCTGATGAACCGCCACCGGCCCAGCATTCGTCTGCAGCTGAATTGAGCGGGCCTAGTTTATTTGAATACCAGTTAATTCCATATCCGGCTTCAGCTTCAGTGCAGTTGTAAACGGCTACCATTGCACTGAATACCTGATCGGGTGTCTGGTAATAGTTCGATTCCAGAACTTCTCCTTTAGGTGATACTTCAAGGAAACTCTTACTGCAGGAAGTTCCTGTTAACAATAATCCAGTGAAGAGCGTTGAATATAAAATGAATTTTATTTTCATTGTCGTAGATTTTTTATGTAACTAAAATGTAAAATCTATCCCTGCCATGAACGAACGGGCCTGTGGATAAACACCTCGGTCAATGCCGTAGATAGATTGTCCTCCCCCGATTTCCGGATCATATCCTTCATATTTTGTAAGGGTGAACAGGTTGTTGACGCTGACATATATACGTGCTTTCGAAAAGCTTACCTTATCCAAGAGAGACATAGGCAGTGTATATCCTAACTGTAACGTCTTTAGCCTGAAATATGAACCATTCTGCAGGTAAAACTGGCTCGGTACGCTGAAATTGTTCGACGGATCACCTTCTACGATTCGGGCGTAAGTATTAGAAGTATTAGGTCCGGTCCAGCGGCCTAAAGCGCTATTCATGTAGTTAGCTCCGGGAATATCGAGACGGCGAAGCTCGTTAAATATCATATTCCCTGATACTCCCTGGCCAAAAGCTACCAGGTCGATTCCTTTGTAAGCTAAATTAAGAGTAAATCCGTAAGTGAAGTTCGGGTTTGGATTGCCTAACCATGTTCTGTCACTGCTGTTGATAGTTCCGTCACCATTGACATCTAGCCATTTATAGTCACCAGGTTTAGCAGTGGGCTGGATTTTATTTCCAAGTACATCCACATAAGCATTAATTTCCTCCTGGGATTGGAATACACCCAGGTATTTAAATCCATAAAACTCATTCACCGGCTGTCCAACGGCTTTACGGCTTACCTCATAGGCACTTGACTGCATAGTTGCGTTTGTCAGGTATAGATTGGAACCTATATCAGTAATCTTGTTTTTGGTAAAGGAAGTGTTCCCTTTAAAACTAATGGCTAAATCGCCGATCTTATAGTTGACACCAAGTTCCAGTTCCAGTCCCCTGTCCCACATTGTAGCTATATTGCCCCATGGCTGAGCTGAAGCACCTACATATTCAGGAATGACAACCTGCATCAGCATACCAGTGGTGCTTTTCTGGAAAACTTCAATTGCTGCAGTGAAATTCTTGAATAATTTTGCATCAACGCCGAAGTTAAACTGGCTGGTCTCTTCCCATTTTAAGCTTGGGTTGGCTGGAGCTGTCGGTCCATAACCGGTGTAGTTCGAATTACCTATTGTATATCCGCCTATGGATCCAATAGTAGATGTGTACAGGAATGGAGAAAGGTTGTCATTTCCATTAACCCCGTAACCTACTCTCAATTTTAAATAATTGATATAATCGTTGGTCTTCCAGAAACCTTCCTGCGAAACAACCCATCCTGCAGAAATCGATGGGAAGTATCCGTATACATTATTGCTTCCGAAGTGTGATGAACCATCACGGCGTATTATACCTGTCAACATATATTTGCCCTGGTAATCGTAGTTCAGACGTGCAAAAATTGACGACAAGGTGTAAGGCTGATTTTCATATCCCCATCCTGAAGTCTGGGTGGCAGGAACATGGAAGTTCATTGAGGCGTTGTAGAAAGTGGTTGCCGGTATGCCATTAAGACTTGAGCCGGCTCCAAAAGTATTGCTCTGATCCCTGGCTTCAGTACCCAGCAGGATTGTGAAGTTATGCTTGTCAAATGAGCGGGAATACGACACCGTATTGGTGAAGGTCCAGGTAAAAGTCCTGTTTAAACCCCGGTTGTATGAATTCGTGGTCAGATTTGAATTCGTGTTGCTAAGGAAATAAATCGGGCTGAAGGAATCATTTCCCCAGAAAGCCAGCTTGGTACCGATGCTCGACCTGAGCTGAAGTCCTTTTATAGGTTGAACTTCCAGATACATGTTTCCGACTAAATTATCGCTCCAGCTATTATTCCCCTCCTGGGTTTTGATATATGCAGCCGGGTTGGTCATTTCCTGTCCGACGTATGATGATATGGCATATGGATAACCGTTGGCATCCCTGACAATGGAAGTCAGATGTGTAGCATAAGGTGCAATGGTGGGGTTTAAATCTGTCAGGGTCACGGGAGTAACAGGGTCGAGGTTTATTGCCGAAGCCAGCACACCGCCAAAATAATCGTTTGCACTGAATCCTTGTTTAACCTTAATATGAGAGTAAGATACATTATTCCCGAAGTTCAGCCATTTATTCACCTTATGGGCTGAGTTCAACCTGACTGTCGTTCTTTGATACCTTGAAATATCAGTTGCGACTATTCCTTCCTGGTCAAAATAGGCAACAGAAGCATAATAAGTCGATTTGTCCGATCCTCCGCTGAAATTTATTTCGTGATTCTGGATCATGGCATTGTTATTAAAGATAACAGACTGCCAATCGGTGCCAACACCATATGACTGTGGTGGATTCGGGAAATAAGGATGACCCACGCCGGCAACATAGGCTTCGTTCCTGATTGTTGCATATTCAGTGGCATTCAGCAGGTTCAGCTTGCGTTCGGGAGCCTGGGTGCCTACATATCCGTTGTAGTTCACCTTCAGGGCGCCTGCGCTCCCCTTTTTAGTTGTGATAAGTATTACACCGGCAGCAGCCTGCGTACCGTAGATAGCAGCTGATGCAGCATCTTTCAGAACTTCAATTGATTCGATATCTCCCTGGTTCAGATAATCAATTCCACCTATAACGGGAACTCCATCTACAACATATAATGGAGATGCCGAGTTTATGGAGGTGATACCACGGATGTTTACTGTAGCGTCAGCACCGGGAACACCCGAGCTGGAAGCGATAGTCACACCTGAAGTTCTTCCTTTCAGAGCGTCTTCAATCCTTGGTGTGGCCATGTCCATGAGATCCGAAGCTTTTACACTTGAAATAGCTCCGGTAACTACACTTTTCTTCTGCACACCATAACCGACCACAACTACTTCTTCCATCACAGCCAGATCTGACTGCATGACGACATTAAGAGTTGTGCTGGATGTAACCCGGATCTCCTGCGTTTTCATTCCAACAAATGAAAACACCAGGGTGGAATTTGCGGGCACATTAATGGTATAAGCCCCAATTGCATCGGTCAGGGATCCGGAGGTAGTTCCTTTTATAGAAATACTGACACCCGGCAATGGCTGACCATCATCTGCTGATGTTACAACTCCTTTCACCTGAAGTCCCTGTGCGCTTAAGGCAAGGGAACAGAAAATGAATAAAAGAGTCAAGATCGTTTGTTTCATAGGTTTTAATTAATGTTTAGGTTAAGAATAGGTTCGGGATCAATTTAGCATGATCCTGCTTTTAAAGGTGAAAAATTATGAAATCGTATGAAACAAGGGGGGTGATATGTTACATCAAAAATACGTCAGTTATAAGATATAACTACTACATTAATACATCAGTTAATAATGTAAAACGCACATAATTATATACATATCCATTAATAAGTTTTAGAAATCAATACATCAAAACAAGATCTCAATACAACATAGCACCTAAAATGATTTACAGGTTAATAAGCAGGCCCGTCAGGTTGACATCTCTTCCAATTCCAAGTTTTTTCCTTACCCTGTACCTGCATATTTCAACACCCCTGACAGAGATATTCATCAGTGGTGCAATCTCTTTGGTGGAGATATTCATTTTCAGAAATGCACATAGCCTTAGCTCAGTCGGTGTCAGGGAAGGATATTTTGATTTCAGCTTATTCAGGAAGTCTTCATGAACCTCATCAAATGCTTTTTCAAAGACCTCACGTTGCTTATTGTGTCCAACCTCCTTGTTTATTTTCGAGATCAACGAGATTATTTTCTCACTTACGGGTTCCTCGCACGAAGCCTTTTTCATTACCGCCAGCTCTTCCTTTATCTTGAGAAGAAATTCATTTTTCCTGACAAGGTTCATTGCCTGATTTGCAAGTTCCTTGTCCTGCTGAATCATTCCGGCACGAAGCTTTTCATTCTTCATGCTTATGAGCTCCTTTTCCGACTGCAGAGCCTGCCTTATATATTCCCTCTCCTTTTCCCTGTACTCGCGAAGCTCTTTCAGCTTTACCTTCCTGTTGGATATTTCGATTCTTTTATTGACAGTCCAGATAAGGAGAAAAACCAGGAAGATAAATATCACAAAATAGGCTATATATGCGATAAGGGATTTGTACCATGGCGACATTACCGTAAATTCAATGGAATCGGAAAGGCTCTCTATTCCAAGCTGATTTCTTGCTTTTACCATGAAAGTGAATTTCCCGTCAGGTAAATTTGAAAACTCCTCCGAAAAAGCAGCGCTCCATTCCGACCAGGTGAAAGTATACCCGGAAAGCTTGTAACTGTATTCGATGTTTCCGGGGTTATCATAAACCGGAGACGAAAAAGAAAACCTGAATGAATTTTTCTTAAAAGGAAAACTGTAGCCCGGGTGTCTGGAACGGACTCCCGGGTTGGTGTTGCCGAAATAGAATGTTTTGTTGAGATATATGGCATCGGCCCGGGTTATGTATGTCGAGAACTCAGGGTAGCTCATGAAATATGCTTGCGGAGAATAATGCGCGAAACCATTCTCGATACCAAAAAAGAGATGATCTTCCGAGTAAGGGTAAACAGACTCGAAACCATTCAGGAACTTACCAGTAAGAAGCGTAAAGGGCGAGGTGACGTGCTGAAAGCTGAAGTCTTCCTGGATCCTGAGGACGCCAACTTTATTATTCGATACATACCAGATATTCCCCCTGCCATCTTCCTGAATGAATGAAAGGTTTTTAATAGGGCTGAACAGCTGGTTGAAATATGCCGAAGATTTAAAACTGTTACTCTGGTTCACAAATTCAAATATGCCTGAGGTGTCGGAAGCGAAAATTACCTTGCCCTTGATCTTGAATACGTTGATATTGTATCTCGATGGGAGTCCATCTTTCTCAGTGTAATAATCTACCTTTTCAACGGAATCGAGGCTGCTGTTTAACCGTACCCTGTAAACGCCTTTAAATACATGGCTCATCCAGAGCTCGCCGTTTTCATCTTCTTCAAACACCCTGAACGATTCATTGAAACCAGGAATTCTTCTCACGAATTTCCATGTCCCGTTTTCCCATTTAAAAAGGATCAATCCTCCAAATGTCCCTCCGATGAGATAACCGGGATATTTTTTCATTATATGATATTTCCATCCTCCGGGAATATCATTGATATGAATGGCTTTTTCACCGTCGATTATAAAGGTCCCTTTATTGTGACCGCAGAGTACAACCCCGTTATGAACTCCAAGATACCAGACCTGGCCATAGGTCCCGGGGATCATTTTAGGGATGTTCTTTGTCTTTCCGTCAATCCAGTCCTGTACGAACAGACCCTGGTTGGTTCCCAGGTAGAGCTTGTTCTTATAAATCAGTTCTGTGTAACCGGCCCCGAATCCGTCAGGCCTCTGCAGGAATGTAATTGGTGAGTTGACAGTCACATAGTCAATACCGTTGTCAAGGCCCAGCCAGAGATTACCGGTACGGTCCGGGAAGACTTTCAATATTGTATTGTTCTGAAGCCCCTTTTTCTGATTGATGTGCTGTATTATATTCCCATCGCCGTCAATTATTATCACACCGTCCTGGATCGTCCCGAGAGCGTAATACTTGTCCTGTAGTGTGGAGGCGCAGAATATCTGGGAGCTCTTTACCAGATCATTTACCGGAACATTCCATTCCCTGAGTTCATTCCCGTGGTACAGGAACAATCCCTTATCAAGAGTGCATATAATCAGATCGCCTTGCCCGTTATATGGCATTATTGAGTTTATCTCCACTCCCTTAAGCTTCTCACACCCCTTTAAAGGCACCATGACTGTCCCGTTAAACTCAAAGATTCCCTCCCTGGTGTCATAAAAAAAGATCCTGCCTCCTGCATTAAAGGCATTCGGAAATCTTACGGGCGAAGGTATAACTGTAAACTCTTTTCCTTCCTTAAGAACATATGCTGCGTTATAAGACTGGCAAACGATCATGCCTTTATAGGGAAGGATATTCCAGACATCATCAAAATTCCGGAATTCAGGAGGTATCTTATCTTTAAGGGAATGGTAAACAAGCTTTCCGTTTTCATCAGGAACCATCTTCCCGATCTCGTTGTATGCGCCAATATATATTTCGCCTTTATCATCAATATAAATCGATCTTACCATCGACAGGTTCGGCATGCGATAAAGCTCCCACTGAACACCATCGAAGACAAGCAGTCCCTCGTTGTTGGCAAAATACATGAATCCTTTCTGATCCTGTGCAATAGCCCAGTTCTGAGTACCTGCATGGTACTCATGCTTCAAGAAATTGCGGATAAAGGGCGTCCCTATATCTTTTATTTCGGCTAAAGCAGCCACTTCCGTCATTGCGGACAGGAAGATCATGCTGACAACCTTGAATACATATTTTTTCACCTGATCCGTTTTGATACGGTAAAGACGAAAGTTAATTGTAATTTTCAACTTATTATCAATAATAAAATCATTATGAAACTGTTTGCTGCCTCATTTTTTACCATTGCAATTTGCCTTTATTCAGGGATTACATTCTCCCAGACAGCAGGAATTTCCCCGCCCCGGAATGCTAATCAGGAGCTTGCCCGAGATATTTTCAGGGAACTTATAGAGATCAACACAACAGTGAATATGGGATGCACAAAAGCTGCAGAAGCAATGGCTGCGCGGCTAAGGAGTGCAGGCTTCCCTGAAAATGATATTATTCTTGCCGGACCTCAGCCTCAGCATATGAACCTGGTTGTGAGATATCATGGAAAAGGAACCAAGCCTCCCATTCTGTTCATCGGGCACCTTGACGTTGTAGAAGCATTGCGGCAGGACTGGTCATTCGATCCTTTCACATTCCGGGAAATCGACGGGTATTTCTATGGGCGAGGCACAACCGACATGAAGAACGAAGATGCCGACATGATTTCAATCCTTATTCGGCTGCGGCAGGAAAAATTCCTGCCAGAACGCGATATTATCGTTGCACTCACGGAGGATGAGGAGGGTGGTAATGCCAACGGAGTACGATGGCTGCTGGAAAATCGCAATGATCTTATCAAAGCCGAGTATTGCATAAATCCTGATGGTGGCGGAGGTGACATCAAGAACGGCCGGGAAATGATCATGGCAATCCAGACCAGCGAAAAAGTTTACGCGGATTTTACCCTTGAAACACACAATAAGGGCGGTCACAGTTCCTTGCCTGTAAAGGATAATGCGATCTATCAGATGGCTGAAGCGCTTACACGCTTGTCAGGCTGTGACTTCCCGATTTCTCTTAATGAGACAACCAGGATGTTCTTCCAGCGGAGCGCTCAGATTGAAACAGGACAGGTAAAAGCAGATATGCTGGCCGTATCAGCGTTGCCGGTTGACACTTCTGCTGCGAACCGTCTGGCAAAAAGCGCTCCTAATTATAACTCCCAGATGCGGACCACATGCGTCGCAACAAGGATCAGCGGCGGTCATGCTAACAATGCACTTCCGCAAAGCGTTACTGTAAATATTAACTGCCGCTTGCTTCCTGACGATAATATAGACCATGTTACTGCGGTGCTTAAGGATATAATCGATGACCCCCGGGTTGAATTGACATGCACTAATGCTGCTGTTCCCGGACTCCTGTCTCCCATGCGAAAAGATGTACTGGATGCAGTTGATAATATTACAGCATCGATGTGGCCGGGCGTTATGGTTACTCCCGTCATGGCTACCGGCGCGACCGACGGAAAGCATCTTCGTTCTGCAGGAATCCCGGTCTATGGCGTTTCAGGCATGTTCGGAGATGTCGATGACGTAAGGGCGCATGGCAAGGATGAGCGTATCGGAGTAAAGGAATTCTATAATGGTGTTGAGTTCATGTACAGGTTGATGAAAATACTTTCATCAGGGTCAGTGCCAAATAGAAAGTGATTTTTGCAGAAAATTATTGGATTATTATAAAAAAATTGAATTTATCTTAAACAAAGTGTAATTTTGCAGTAATTTAATAGTCAACTATTTATGAAAAGAGCAATTGCTTTATTCGCATTCATTTTTTTCAGTTTAATCCTGATCGCACAGGAGGAAGTGACTTTCAACTTTTCCTTCAAAGAAAAACGTGGCTATTCCAAAGTAGCTGTAACTCTGTATGTTAACGGAACTGAAGCCCTGAAACTCAAGAATGGCAACAGCACTGTTTATAAGGCAACACTTGATGTAAGCAAGCCGATAACTGTATTGGCAAAGAACGGTATGAATAAACAGGAAGTGAGCTTTTTCGTCTCACCCGGTAATAAATGCGTTCTTGAGGCAAGCTTTGTCGCTAGTATGCTTGACCTTAATCTCCTTTCGGGAGGAAGGATTGCACCCGGGACCGGTTCAAAATCCAGTTTCCTGGTAAATAAAAAGGACCTCTCTGTTTCCTATACGTCAATAACGACAGATGCTTCAGATACTATAAGACAGCAATGGCTTGCGAAAGGCGGGAAAATAAAAGGCATGTCTTATATAGGTGGTGCAACATTTACAATGATGAATGAATCCGGTATGAAAATGACAGGTTACGGCGGACAATTTGCTTTAACCCAGACATATCTTAATTTTAAGATCCCGGAAAATAAACCAGGCATCCGGACTTGGAGTAGTTTTGTGTATGGATTTTCTGAAACATTTCAGATTTATGGAGATAAAACAACAATAGAAATTGAAGGAATGGACCCGATCACATCAAGTTCTTTTTCTACTAATGAATTGATTTCTCCTGATATTGGTTACACACTTGGCTTAGGTAAGTTTAAAAATGGAACAAAATGGAAGGGAGCCGCATTTGAGTTAACTTACAGACCAAGTCTTAATTATGGTACTTCTTTTTCCAGTAATCCTGTTACCGGAGAAGCTGATGTGTCGCATAACACTTCTTTTAATTATATGGGGTTTAGTTTCGATGTCAACTTTAATAGTTATACTTCAAATGCATCAAAACTGGCGCCCAAGGCACAATCGAAGTTTTCATTCTTTTTATTGCCTCCGATAAAGAAAGTGCCTCTGTTTATCTCTGTAGGTTACGGTCTTACATTTTACGTTAAACGCAAATAAATAATGGCATCATATATGAAAAAGGGAAACAGGGGTTTGCTTTACACGTTAATTATAATTGGAGCCTTCATAATGCTTTCGAATAGTTGTAAAAAAGATGACGACCCCATGGCTATAGGCAAAAGCTACCAGGGTGGCATAATTGCATATAGACTTCAGATAATAGACCCGGGTTACGATCCAAAAGTCAGACATGGCATAATAGCTGCACCGAGCGATCAAAGCGATAGCATACAATGGTATAATGGAAGTTTTACATTAATAGGCGCAATAGGAACAGAAGTAGGCGCTGGAAAAGCAAACACGGACGCCATTGTTGCCAGCCAGGGAGGAGGAAGCTATGCGGCTAAATTGTGTTATGATCTGGTTTTGGGTGGTTATGACGACTGGTATTTACCAAGTAAAGATGAATTGGACAAACTTTACTTACACCAGAAAGTAATTGGCGGTTTTTCTGGTTTCTATTGGAGTTCTAGTGAAACTGGTTGGAGTGGTGTTTTATTTGTATATATGTATGCGTGGTCTCAGTTCTTCTTTACTGGAGAGCAGACCGAATTCCCGAAGAGCGTCTACTCTCTACATGTGCGTGCTATTAGGGCTTTTTAAGTATTTAATTTAAATGTATACGGAATTAAGCTAATATTATAAACTAAATTATGCAGATATGAAGACCAAAATGAATTTTCGGATTTTAGCTGCGTTGTCAGTTTTCCTTTTAGCCCCGGTTCTCGTCCAGGCTCAAACTGATCAAAAGGCAGCCGTATTAAAGAACCTTGAGACGGGCGTAGCAACGGCCAAAGCAAAGGTTGCAGTGAATGAACGTAAGCTGGCCGTTGCAGACTCCCTTATTACTGCCGGAACCAAGCTGATAGCTGAATCGAAAACAGAGACCAAGGCCATTGATGCCGATAGTAAGAAACTTGAAAAGGAATATGCTGCCAATCAAAAGCCCCTGACCAAGCTTTCAACTTCAAAGGATAAGGCAGCAGCCACCAAGGCTAAGGCCGATCTTAAGGCTCTCACCTTGCAGTACAAAACAGATTCCAAAGCTGTTGAGACCCGCATAAAGGATGCAACAAAAATGTCGACCATAGGCAATGCTGCCCTCACAAAAGGTAAGGCAGCCAAAAAAAGTGCCCAGGATGCACTCAAAGCTTCGCAGGCAGCTCTGAAAACAGTTCAGGCAAAATATGATGCTGCTTCTGGTTCAGGGGAAAATACAAACCCCAAAGGGAAAACCAAGAGATGACCAGGGATTGCCTTTTTACACAATTTTGATATTTTTAAAGGCAATCTTTAAAAAAATAACAGGACAAATCTCTGAAATCACAGACTTGTCTGCAAAACTTTATCTATTAAGCCAGATATGTAAAATTACCCGGCTTTTGCAATGATAGTCTTAATTATGCTTTATTATTAGTGAACGCTAATGATAAGAAATTTTGAATTATCTGTATGTAATCGCACCTTAATTTTTGCGTTAAATTGTGCACTTTGGTTTGAAGGCATATATTGAACATTAATCGGCACGGATCATATTGCCACTACCTCTTTTCTCTGCGATTTCAATAACCGGTGTCCCATAATAATAGATATTTCCGGGTCCCCAGATAAATGCTTTTATATTTTCGGAAGCATTAACATGCACATCACCAATAGATTCATTAACTATTTCAGCATTTTCACAAGAGAGGCTGTCGGCAAACATGCTGCACCCATAGCGATTAAAAAACGCACAATCATTGGCTTTACCGGTTAAATGAAAATAACCCAGAGTATTGGCAGAAACAACACCATAAAAATAATTACAATCAACCGCCAGCCTGACCTCAACTATTTCTCCTATAGCCAGATAAATAAACATGTCAGCTTTTATGATGCCTGTATTTGTAACATTTACCGGATCGTAAGTCACCATATAATCGATGTTGCTGAAATGGATGGCAATTGTATTCCTCTCAGTATTAAGAGACATTTTTTTATGATCATCGATAATAAGAGTATCATTATTTATTATGGCATCGATAGAATTAATATCATTTTTCCCTGTAATGACAAGCCTGTTTGTTGAATCCTGTACAAGAACGATATTATAGATCCCTGTGATCTCTACAGCGTGAAAATCCTCAAGAGAAAGTACACGGGTATTTTCATCGCCATTAAAAAATATTTCTTTACACGAAACAATGGGGAATGTGGATAGTACAAGAAATATTACTATTTTTTTTATTTGCTTCTTCATGTTTTTTTCACCAGTAATACCCTATTCCAAATTCAAGGCAATCGGCTTTCCCTATATGCGATTTTATTGCAATACTCCCAACTATATTATTTGCGAAAAGATATTGGAGTGATACTTTGTTGTAAATGCGGGTAAGGACAGTATATTTTGAATACAGATAATATCCGACCTGAACTCCCATTATTAATTGTTTATATTGGATGGCATAAGATGTATGCAGACCGCACCTGAAAAGCTTACTTACATCATTCTCCGGAGTGCCGTCTTCATCGGCAAGGGCTTCTTTTATGGAGCCATCATAGAATATATCTGCTCCCAATCCGATTTTTCTTTTAAGATTCATTACACGTTCCAGGTTATAAGAAACCGAAGTAGTGAAATATCTCTTACCCAACAGGTTATCATAAACCTTTGACCCGGCTGAATAAACAACTGTCTGAACATACCGTTTCCCGATAACTGGCATTTCGGGTTCCGGTATTGTAATGCCTTTGTTATTTAACAAGTAATTAAATCCCAGTGTAAGGGAAACGGCATTAATTCCGTAATTAGGCGATCTTGTTTTTCCATTGGAAAAGTGTGTAGTTCCAGCTTCAATCTGCAGTTCACTGCGGGGAGATAATCTTATTTTACCATCTATTCCCAGCCTGAAGTATATATTCACATGTGATCCGATTGCCCTGTCAAGAGGATTTTTATCCTTATCAAATTTCCTGGTAAGGTAAGCTCCTCCGAAAGATACCTGGTAATTAAAAGAAAATTTTTCTGAGCGTTTAATAAAAGGGACATTGATAAAACTGTATAAGGTAAATGCCTTCCCGAATACTTCGTTATTGCCCAGGCTCCAGACTGAAGATCCAACTCCTGTTACAGGGTAACGATACAGTTTTTCCCAGTAATCCTTTCCAAAGGTTGGAAAACCTACAGAAAGGTCGAGAGCATAAATATCATCCTTAATAAGATAGTCCAGAGCTTCGTAAAAAGGAAGAGCCAGACCTGAATGTATCTTAGTTTGTATAATGATCGGTCTGGTGACTGATTGTGCATTAATTACCAGACCGGTCAATAATAGTACTAAGATATATAGTCCGTTCTTCACAGTTTGTTACATGTACTAAACAAAGATATTGTTTTAGCTTCTTGTATGAAAGGAATTACCTTTATTCAAATCAAGTTGTAAATTTGATTTTATTCCCGATTAATATTAAAAAATCAATCAGGTTCACAATATATATTTCCATTAATTCAAAACCAACAATTAAGATCATATGGACAGAAGAGACTGGTTAATAAAAACAGGAATGGCTGGCACCGGGTTATTGCTAAGCAGGTATCTGGACGCGGCTGATCGTTTCAGGTATATGCCTGTCGGCGATTTTGTAAAAGCCGATTTTGGTCCTGATTTCAAATGGGGAGTGGCTGCTGCTTCATATCAGACTGAAGGTGCCTGGAACCTGGATGGGAAAAGCGAATCTAACTGGGATTATTTTTCACGTATTCCCGGTAAAATAAAAAATGGGGAAAATGCTGATGTCGCAGCCGATTTCTATCACAGGTATCCGGAAGATATAGACCTCATCAAGGCAATGAATTTTAAGATATTCCGGTTCTCTGTTTCATGGCCGCGCATCCTTCCGGCCGGTACCGGAGCTGTAAACAGCAAAGGTCTGGATTTTTATCATAAGGTAATCGACAAATGCTTATCGGCCGGCATAGAACCCTGGATCACTATTTATCACTGGGATATGCCACAGGTTTTGGAAGCTCAGGGTGGATGGGCCAATCGTAAAATAATTGACTGGTTTTCAGAATATGTTGAAGTAATAACAAAGGAATATGGGAGTAAGGTAAAAAACTGGATGGTGATGAATGAACAGCTTTCTTTCACAGGGAATGGCTATATGAATGGTGTTTTTGCACCAGGCAGAAAAAGCTTAGGTGCATTCATGAAATCGGTCCATTATGCTACACTCTGTAATGCGGAAGGGGGACGAATCGTTCGGAAAAATGTTCCCGGAGCAAATATCGGAACTACTTTGGCGAACACTTATGTGGAACCTGTTGATCAGAAAGAAAAGAACATCAAAGCTGCTGCCAGAATGGACGCCATAATGAACCGCCTCTTTATCGAACCATGTCTTGGAATGGGATATCCTGAGGATACAGTACCAATCTTAAAGAAATTGAAGTCACTTTACGAAGATGGCGATGAAGCAAAGATGATATTCGATTTCGATTTTATTGGCATACAGTATTATTACAGGACAATCGCTAAAAACTCGATAATACCCGGAATGAGGGCTAAAGAGGTAATGGCATCGGGAAGGGGTGTACCTGTAAATTCAATGGGAGGCGAAATTTATCCTGAAGGGTTATATAAGATTCTCAAGAAGTTCAGCCGGTACAAAGGAATCAGAAATTTAATTGTGACCGAGAATGGCACCTGTGTTCCTGACAGACTTGAAAACGGACGAGTTCATGATAAGGAGAGGATAGACTATTTTAAAAATCACCTGTCTGCTGTGCTAAAAGCCAGGAGGGAAGGAGTAAATGTAAATGGTTATTTTGTATGGTCGCCAACCGATAACTTTGAGTGGGATAGGGGCTACAGTCCGCGTTTTGGATTGGTTTATGTGGACTTTAAAACACTTGAACGGTATATTAAGGATTCCGGTCTTTGGTTCAAGGAGTTTTTGAAGTAGAGATGCCAGAAAAAGAATCAATCCGATCAGCTGGGAATCGGAATAAATTACTGTTTCTTATTAAAGATCTGCTTTACCGACAGCCCAAGCGGGTTTATGTCTGTAGTCTGCACAGTCAGAACGAGACCATTGTCTGAAAGAGTATAAGTTTCGGTGCTTCCGTAAACGTCTTTGCCGACTGTCCTGGTGCTTTTGGTTGTGAGAATTTTTTTATCAGGCGACCAATTGGCAGATTCCCTGTTTATACCACCATATTCCTCTTTGCTTGTCTCTTTTCCGTCGAGGTTGAAGGAGGTGTTCATCGAAGTAATTTCTTTATCGGTTTTATCAAAAAAGGTTCGTTTAAATGTAATTGACTGAGGAGTCTGTATAATTGTACATTTCACATTATAATCTTTATAAAAAGCATCACTTTTTGCATTATCCTGTGTCCATTCGCCTGAAAAATTTACCAGAGACTGGGCATATGATGCCGATGCATAGAAAATCAATGAGAAAAGAATTAACGATTTTAAAATCAAATTCTTCCTGCGATTTAAAAACCCGAATCGTTTCATAATTTTTAAGGATAAGTGGTTTAACCTATTGAATCATTATTCTAAGGTAATATTTTTTTATGAACCTGCATATATACCCCTTTTCAGCCTCTTGCAACAAAAAAGCCTCGAAAGCGGCTGTTTTGTTGTCCCGTCAGGGCTCCCCGTCTTTTCATAATGAAAAGACGGGATAAACTTCTCGCCCTTTTTTGTTTCACTGTCAGGGTTTGAACCTGAACTTTTCTGATACAGAGTTATTCCATAATATAAAAGTCTTATCTTAACACATTGGATATCAATACTATCATATAAAGATAAAATCATATATTTCCATTATATAATACCTGTTATCCCCAAAACCCAGCAAGAAACCTAGCAGGTTTTTGTAAAATTCGGAATAAGTCCCTAAGATGGTGAAATATGTGATTTTGGTGTTGATGGAATAAAAAATAGTTATATGTTTTAATAATAGTGAGTCTCGCAAAAACTATGCTCAAGCAATTTAACTATGGCTGATTATTATAAGTCGTATTTATTTTTTTTCAACCATCTGGATCAACTCTATGTTTTGGTTTTCTAATCCAGTCAGAAAATTGGATATATCCTGATGTTGTCCTCGGTACCAACGTTGTTTCTTAAAATAGTTATCTAAATCTCCATTTGGCTTGAAAACGTACCCATAGCGTGCATAAATCTCGTTACGCATTATTCGCAAATCTGAAAGTGTCATATTTACTAATTCGTCTTGTGTTAGCTCTCTCCTCGATGCATAGGAAAATCTCCCAGTAAAATATTTCTTTAGTGGAGTACCTATAAATCCAATTTCGTATTCCCCTTTTTTTGCAATACTTCTCCAAGGTTCATAAATAATTAATCCTTTTCTATTTTTATATTTAACAAACTCTCCGTTTGTTTTATTGGAATAGAATTTGTTTCCAACGATTCTTACATTTTTAAAGTTTTCAAAATTCCAAATAAAATCTCTACCACTGCTTGAAAACTCTCCTGATTTAATCTGTGCATAGCATGAATCTTTAGAAATAATCAATACAAAATATGACTCAAGTTCTGAAAAACCAAAATGATATTCAGATTGAAAATCTTGGATCTGTTTTGGAATCCATGGTTTAACTTTTGAAGCATCAATTTGTTTATTACCACTGATAATCTGTCCTGATACAAAATACGGAATCAAGGTCATTGCTAAAAGAAAAAGTTTGCCTTTCATATTGTGTTGTGTTTAATTCTGTTTATTAAAAGAAATTGACATGCGCTGCAAAAATTTCATCACAGTTTAAAGGAAGTAAATAATTGTCTAATGTGGGTGAAGCATGGCTTATAATAACTCGACAATAAAGTTAGCAATTGATGCTTACCTGCAAAAGCCGGTCTTAATTACCACATCTGGCCGGTCTGATAACACTAAACATACATAACTATACAACAAGTATTTAACTCCGGTTTTTGGTGGTCAATTTATTCCGGCCAACTATGGAGAAGGTCTTTTGCGATTTCTGCTTTAGTCATACCATCTTCTTCTTGTTGCGTAACTACCACCACCACCGCCAAGAAGAAGAACAACACCCAAAATAAATCCCAACCAATATAACGAACCTGTATTATGTTCAGCATACAATCCAATATTCACCCCCAATAATTTCGCAATCAATACGAAAGGGGAAATGAACCCGTGAACAATACCGAATAGAAAACCATATTCCTCTTTGGTCATGCCAACAGGAGCACAGGAAGTAACAAAAAACAGAACCAGCAATAATAGCAATCCAATAAATATTCTTTTTGTTTTCATATTAAATTAATTTTAAAATGTTTTTACTCGTTAAGTGATATAAATTTGAAGTATATGAAAAATGTCAAAATATTTCCATTCAGAGTTTTATCATAATTATGCTGGATAACCTAGAGATCCAGGTATAATACAAAAAGCGGAAATTATCTATCAATTGTTTATAAAGGTGAGCATCTTTATACTGAAAAATATTACACAACTATAGAAAAAGATTACATAATTCACTCATTTCCCGGAACGATATGTTAAAACTGTAAAGCAATTGCATAGAGCACATCAAATGCCTCATTCTAATTCATAGTCATTTATATTAAGTCTTGTCTTTATCCCCTATAATTTGGACAGATTTATTTAAAGAAAGAGAACTAAAAAGATGGATTAAGAAAAGAATAGTATTAAGTACCACCGACCATCAAATAATTCTGAACCAATAATTGTAAATTCCACTCAAAACCCAGCAAGAACCCAGCAACGAATAAAAAACACCTAAACGGTTAAGCGTGTAAGTGTTTGATTATCTTGTTGCTCTGTCAGGGCTTCCCGAAAAATCTCACAAGTTCCATTTTCCGAGGATAAACTTCTCGCCCTTCCCGGAAACAAAAAAGCCGCGAAAGTGGCTGTTTTTGTAGTCCCGTCAGGGCTTCCCGAAAAATCTCACAAGTTCCATTTTCCGAGGATAAACTTCTCGCCCTTCCTGGAAACAAAAAAGCCGCGAAAGCGGCTGTTTTTGTTGTCCCGTCAGGGCTCGAACCTGAACTCTTCTGATCCAGAATCAGACGTGTTGCCAATTACACTACGGGACAATTTTGAGGTTGCAAATATAAATTATATTCT